>JAABUV010000412.1_pt1 | contig 64591 bp, 61 predicted proteins | sample 5559971 | NCBI WGS metagenome assembly JAABUV01 (sample SAMN10711881, study PRJNA513362) | rock metagenome | isolation source: Antarctica rocks | place: Antarctica: Victoria Land, Knobhead nord | collected 2015-12-19 | reverse complement strand
GCGTCGCCCCGGCGCGAGGATGACTCGGTGGAACACCACCTTGGGGCCGATCGCGGCCGTCAGCAGGGCGCGCGCGGCCGCCTGGTCGGCCACGTCGCCACGGGCGTCGAACAGCACGCGCTCCTCGCGCGCCTCGCCCGCCCGGTAGTCGGCCACGAGATGTTTCACTTGCCGCTCGATTTTCCGGGTGGCCCACGGGCCGGCCGGCACGTAACGGCCCTCGACATACATGCCCGGTGTCGTCGTCGTCATCAGGCCACCTGCCCCTCCGCCACGCGCATGTGCAGCCGTGCCCGCTCGCCCGACGCGCGCGCCGCCGTGGCGCGCTCCTCGGCCGCCGCTTCGAGCCGTTCGGCGACCTCGGGGCCGTAGTCGTTGCAGAGGTGAGCGAACCCTTCCAGGCGGGCCAGCGTCGCCTCGTGGTGGATCGCCGCCAGTTCGGCGTGGAACGGCCCCACGACGAGCGCGTGCAACAGCTCCTCCACCTTGCGGGCGACGGCCTCCTCGATGGCCGGCGCCGCCAACGCGCCGACGTTGTGCGCCGCCGCGGCGACCAGGCCGCGCTGGATCAGGTCGTCCGCCGCCGCCGACATATTCTCGGCCTTGGTGCGCTCCTGGTACGCGGCGAGCGCCTGTTTCGTTTCGGTGGGCAGATATAGGGATGTGCGTTCGTTCGCCATGGCTGTCCTCTCTTTCGCTCTCGCTGTTCTCTCGACGCGCCCTACGCCGCCGTGTCACGGCGCAGCAACCCCGCGCCGGTGGTGACGACCGTGGCGACTGCGCCCGTCGCCCAGCCCGCGCTGCCCGCCCCCAACAGGAGCAGCAGGCCGCCCGTCGCCGTACCCCACGCGACCCCGAAGGACACCGCGCCGCGCCAGGAGACCGCGCCGTGGGGCTGGTAGGGGGGCAACGCGGCGAGGGCTAGGCGGGCCTCCTCCCCGCGCGCCGTGATGTGAAAGTGCGGGCGGGGCACGGCGGGGTTGACGGCCGGATCGGGCCACGCCTCGGTCTCGACCACCAGCCCGTCCGCCACCAGCCCGTCGAGGGTGCGGTAGACCGCGCCGCTCCCGACGCGCCCCGTGCCAGCGGGGTCCGCGCGCAGCACCGCGATAAGGCCGTACGCGTGGTGCTCCGCGCCGTCGGCGAGGGCGCACAGCGCGGCGTACTGCTGCTGCTGGGCGGCGGTGCGGCGGGGCAGGGGCAGCAGCCCCGGCGTGCGGACAGCCTCCTCCCCCAGAGGGGTGATGCGGTAGTAGTCGCGCGGCTCGTCGTCCAGCGCCGGATCGGGGCGCATGTCGGTCTGGACGATCAGGCCAGTCGTCAGCAGGGAGCGGATCGTGCGGTAGAGCCCGGTCGGGCCGAGGGGGGCCGCGCCGGGGACAGCCCGCACGGCCTGCATGAGGGCGTGCCCGTGGCGTTCCTGGCCGTCCGCGAGCGCGCGCAGCACGTCGTACTGCCGGTAGGCGGGGCCGGGATCGGGCGGGGTGAGGGGGGCGAGCGGCGTCCCCGGATGGGCGAGCAGCGCCTGGCCACGCGCGGTGATGCGGTAGTAGCGCCGGCGCTCGTCCTCCCGCGCGGGGTCGGGCCGCCGGTCGGTCTGCACGATCAGGCCGTCGTCCAGCAGGCGCCCGATGGCACGGTAGAGCGTGCCGGGCGCCAGGATGACCTTCCCGTTGGTGTGCTCCTCGACGGCCTCTAAGATGGTGTAGCCGTGGCGCTCCTCCCCGTCGGCGAGCGCCCGCAAGATGTCGTGGCAGCGATCCGTCATGGACATGTCTCTCTCCTTCCCTTTCTTGCGTGTGGAAGTCCGGCCGGGGTCCTCTGTCCTGGCCGGTACTCCTCTCTCGTCAGCGTTGCGGCGTTTGTATGGGCTGCTCGAACACGTAGAGTAGCCGCCCGGAGGTCCCGAGCGACATTTTGGCGATGACAGGTGGGCCAATCAGGTGCCACCCCTGCTGACCCAATTCGTTCAGGCGCGCTGGTTGGCAATTGAACTCCTGTAGGTACGCCCACTTCTGCGGAGCTTCTACGACCATCGAGATACGCGGGCGTTGTGCGTCGGACTGGTTAGCGTTGGCGGTCATTGGTCTTCCCCTTCTCTTTCTTCGACGCAGCGGGTTCTAAGCGCCGGGCGAGGGCGCGGAAGAGCCGGCCCTGCCACGTCAATCCTTTGCGCGCGCTCTCCCGCTTGGCGTAGGACAGCAAGAGCTGCCCCACCAAGCGCCCTTGTGGCGCGAGCGCGCCCGAGAGGGCCAGCATCACGACGGCCCCAAGCAGTAAGAGGGCGGCGCGGGCGAGGCCCAGGAGGGGGTGCCCGACGGCATGGACCGCCAGGACCGTCCCCGCGAGCACGAGGATCGCGGCGATCCGCAGCACGAGGCCCAGCGCCGGCGACATCTCGACCCGGCGCAGCTCCTCTGTCGAGCGGCGCACCGTCTTGGGCACGGCCAGGACGTACACGCCCCGCCCCGTCGCGCGCGCCGCTCGCTTGATCCCACTCGTTACCTTCATTCGATCAACCCCCACTCGGCGGTGATCGGCGGCGCGATCGACGCGATCTCGGACACGCTGGCGTTGGGCATCTCCGTCACCGTGGGCATAGAGGGTAAACCGCCACCTGCGGCAGTCGCTTCACCACCCGCCGCGACGGCCCCGCCGGCGGCCCCGCCTGTGGCGGCCGCCAACCCGGCACGCGCGGCGGTGCCGAGGAAGGGCACGTTGCCGATGCCCAGGGCGCGCGAGGCCCCGCCACCGAGCAACGCGTCGCCCAGGCGCGGGGCGCCGTAGAGCACCAGCGCGCCGGCCAGGGCCAGGGCCAGCGATTGCAGCCCGTCGCTCCCGAACGCGGCCACCATCGCGCGCACGGACACGAGCGCGACGGCGTAGCTCACCCCCCACAGCGTCAGGCTGAACCACAGCCGCGCCCACGACGCGGCGACCCCGCGCGTCAGGGGCGTGACCATGCAGATCGAGGCCACGGGGGCGGCCAGGTAGACCGCCGCGCCGTACAGGGTGCCGATGGTGCGCGTGATGGCGATGAGCACCAGCAGCACGAAGAAGAGGACGATGAAGCCGACGACCACCAGGAGGAACACGGGATCGCCGGTGAGGGCCGAGAGCAGGGCGGCATTGACGAGGTGGCCCGCGAGCGTGCCGATGGCGGCCCCGCCCTGGTTGTTGGGGTCGGCCAGGATTATCGTCGAGGCGGCGTTGACCGCCACGATGTAGAGGTGCATCAGCCAGGGCAGCGCCGTGGTGAGGGCCAGCCCCAGCCCGCCCTCGACCATCTGCGTGGCCGCCTCGCCGCCCGGCCCCAGGCCCAGGCGCCGCGCGTACCAGGTCGTCGCGCCGGCCAGGAACAGCACCCCGAACAGGTCGCGCGCGAGCTGCTGCATCGTCGTGAAGGCGAGTTGTAGCTGGGAGATTTGGGTGTAGTCCTTCTGCGCGGTCAAATCCTTGGCGACGAGCGCGCCGACGGCGTTGGCCCCGGCGGTGGCCCCATGGGCGATCCAGGTCGTGAGGGCGCCGATGGGGTCGATGCAGACGGTCCAGTTGATGAAGGGGACGGTGAAGCCCAGGCCGCCGCAGGGGGGCGGCGGCGGCGGCGGCGGGTCCACGGTGAAGGACGCGGACGTGGAGAGCGTCGGCGTGGTCCCCCACGCGTAGAGGCGGTGCGTGCCGACTCCCGGCGTGGGGTCGATGCCCAGGATGAGGTCGGCGCTGGTGTCCCCGTTGTCGTCGGCGACGCTCCCGTGCGCGAAGATCGCGGTCCCTCCCACGCGATCCCACGAGAACGTGATGGTCTGGCCGGGCGCGAAGCCGGACACGTCCACCGTGACCACCGTGCCGGTCACAACCAGGGCGTGCGTGGGCGTCAGCGTGACCTTGGGGTGATACGTCCGCGCGATGGTGAAGAACACGGAGGCCGAGGTGCGATTGGGGCCGACGGCCCGCACCTCGTGCGGCCCCAGCGCGGCGGCGGCGCCCGTGGCGGGGACCCGCGTGTCGATGTGCGCGTAGCTGTCCGCGCTCGTGCCGCGCGCCAGGTAGGCCCCGTCCCAGTACAGTGTGATCGTCCCATCGGGGAAGTCGGCGCCGACGACGACGAGGGGGGTGTCGGGCATGCCCTGGCTCGCCGAGAGCGCGAGCGTGGGGTGGTGCGTCGCGGTCGGGGCCGGCGCCGGCGTGTACGTCGGGTACGGCGTCTGCATCGCCACGGGCGTCGGCGTGGGCGGGGGGGCCGACGCGGCGCGGACGCTCCCCCCGCCCCAGCCTAGGGCGAGCAGGACGACGGCCGCCAGGGGGGCGATTAGTCGGCGCATGGGGTCTCCTCCGGTCGTGGTCGCTGCCCCCGTGGGGCGGGGCGTGGTGTGTCCGCGCCGCACGGATCGCGCAGCAGGGTCGTGGCGTCCATGGCCGCGATGAGGGCCACGACGCGGCGCTTCTCCCCCAGGGCCGCGTGCCGTCCGCGTGCCGTCAAGCGATAGTAGCGGCGGCGTGTCTCGCCGCCGCCCCGTAGGGGGTGCCCGTCGATCTCCGCACGGTCGATCTCCGCGATCAGGCCGTCGGTGCGCAGCCGGCCGAGCAGGCGATAGAGCGTGCCCGGCGCGAGGGCGACCTCCCGGACGCCGCGCGCGACGACCTGATGCATGAGGGCGTAGCCGTGGAGCGGCCCGTCGCCGAGGGCGATCAGGACGTGGAGCGCCACGGGGGTCAGCGGCGTCGCCGCCGGCGGGCCGTCCGCCCGCGTGTCGTTTAGCGCGCGGCGGTCCATGTCGCACCTCCTGTCCCGGCTGTCGCGGTCTCTCGATCGGCGGCGGCGGCGTCCGTGGCGCCGGGCGGGGGGGCCACGCGGGCGGCGTAGACCTCCGCGGGGGTGGCGCCCTCGGCGAGCAGGCACACCGCCTGGTACACCTCCTCGCCGGTGGGGTCCTCCGGGTCGGCGGCGACGGCGCGGACCATCCGCGCGCGGTACTCCTTGTCGTCGGGGTCGGAGGCGAAGAGCCACGCCTCCTCCGGCGACGAGGGCACGTTGACCACCCCGCGCGCCGGCCGGCTGGCCGTCTTGGTGGTGCGGATCATGAACATCTGGGCGTACTCCAGGCGCTTCTTGTCGGCGGCCTCCTTGCCGGCCAGCGTGCCGATCCGCGCGGCCTCGCCGTCGGTCAGGCGCAGCTTGCCCGCGATCCACTGCCGGGGATCGACGCCACTCTCGTCGTTGGTGTCGTGCATGTTGAAGATGAAGTGCAAACTGGTCTGGTCGAAGTAGCCGGCGGCGGCGGCGTTGCTGGTCAGGTCGGAGAGCTTCTGGCTGACGAACATGGGGACCATGCCGGAGTGCCGTCCGGTGCGCCCAATGCCCGCCACCCACTCCTGGCCGGCCTGGTGGCGCAGGATGCTCCACCCCTCATCTATCGCCAACAGGTGCTGCACGGTGCCCCGCCCGGAGCGCCGGCCCCATGCCTGCGCGAGCGCGTCGCGGCGGTCGGCGATGTCGGTCATGGCGAACATGACGAAGGCGTAGACGGGCGTGGTGGTCCCCAGGTCCCGGGGGTCGATGTGGAAGGCCAGCAGGCGCGTGTCGACGTCGAAGCTGGTGGGCCGATCCACCAGGGGGGCGTAGCGGCCGCCGCGCGCGTAGGGCGTCAGTTCGGCGGCCACATCCTTGTACAGCCGGCGGTCCTCGTGGTCCTGCTCGGGCTGGCGGGCCTGCGCCTCCAACCAGGCCAGCAGGTCGCGCTCCAGCGGCGGGTCGGCCGCCGTGCGCCACGTGCCGTCGGGGTTCCGTCCCGCGTCGGTCTCGTCGCGGTGGCCGGCGTAGACGGCGGCCACGCCCGCGTCGATGAGCCCGCGCACGCGCCCGGTGATGGCCTTGCCGCTCTCGGCTAGCAGCACCTCGTGGGCCTTGCCGACGAAGTAGAGGCGCGCGGCGCGCTCCTCCTCGGTGGCGCGGGGGCCGTCCCAGATGTTGAGGGCGGCGGTGCGCGGCCCGCCCAGGCGCACGGTGCGCCCGCCGGCGATGGCGCACAGGGTCTCGTAGCCGCCCACGGTGTCGACGGCGGTGGCCCAGCCGTCGCGCAGCAGGAAGGGCAGCATGAACTTCTGCACGAAGAAGCTCTTGCCCTGACCGCTCCCTCCGAACACGTCGATGAGGCGGTTCTTGAAGGCGCGGTCGGCGATGTTGAGGTAGACGAGCGCGCCGTCGCCCTCGGCGCGGCCGATCAGGACGCCGCCGGCGGTGCCGGGCGAGCGCACGATGGCGGCCCAGGCGTTGCCCACCGTCTCGGCGTACATCTTGTAGGTCGTGTAGCGCGGCGCGTCGTTGCGGCCGAGCGGGCGCGTCGCGCGGAGCAACGGCTGCTGCGCGCCCCTGGCGCGCGCGGCCCGCGCGTCGAGCGCGCCCGCGCCCGTGCCGGTCAGGAGGCCCCACAGCGCGTCGGCGCGCACGGCCAGGCTGTCCTTGTCGGGGGCGAACACGGTGACGTAGATGCCGGCCCGGACCACGGCGAGGTCGCCCGCGCGCATCTTGCGCGCCTGGGCGCGCGCCTCGGCCCGCGCGTCGCCGATGTCCCCGTCGGCCTCGCGGCCCTGGGCGCCCGCGCCCACCACCAGGTCGCCCAGGGAGCGCCCGCGCTTCTTGGCGGTGGTGCGCTCCTTGTCCTGGTCCAGCCCGGTGATAGAGAAAGAGACGCGGAGGGGCGCGGGGAAGGCGAGCAGCGGGACGGGCCAGCCGGGCTGCGTGGGGTGCGCGGGGACGCGGACGTAGAAGGTGCAGGCCCAGGAGCGCGCGCCCTGGCCCGGCAGGTAGGCCCCGTCGATGGTCTCGCGCGCGGCGGGGTCGGCGAAGGGGTCGGGGAACTCCGCGACGAGCGCACGCACGGCGGCGCCGTCGAGGCGACGGGCGGCGACGCCCAGGCGGTGCAGGGTGCGCTCGACCTCGCCCACGACGCGGGCCAGGGTCGTGCCCTGCGGCGCGCGGGCCGGGCCGGAGATCGCCAGTAGGAAGCGATGCGTCGGGACGTACTCGCCGCTCAGGTAGTCCTCCCACCAGGCGCGCAGACGCCCGGCCAGGTCCCGGAGCGCGGGCGTGGGCGGGTCCACATCGGCGAAGGCGCGCGCCACGGCCGTCTCGGCGGAGGTCGGCGTGGAGAGGACGGTGAACTGGATGGTGTAGGGGACCGGGGGCGTGAAGGCGCCGGCCGCGCCGTCGGTGAACGCGTCGAGTAGTTCGCCGGGCAAGCTGTACAATTGGATGCCGTCGATCTCGATCCAGATGCACGCGTCCTTGCCCTTCTCGGAGCGCGTCCCGTCGTCCGCGATCGTCACCCGCTCTGGGCGTGCGGGACGTGCCGGTGTCTTGGTCCGCGCGCCCGCGCGTGGCGCGCGGACCCCCCGGAACAACGCCCACCGTGCGCGGCGCTCCGCCTGCGCAGGTGCAGCCCTACCCACGCGCCACCTCCCCTCGTGTCTCCACGACGGCCCAGCGGGCGGCGCGGCGGCCGGCGCGGGTGCGGCCGTCCAGGTCCACCTTGCGGACCAGGCCGGCCTCCACCATCTCGCGCCGGCGCGGGCGGGCGGCCGAGGGGTTCATGCCGGCGCCCTCGGCGATCTGCTCATCCGTCACACAGGGATGGGCGGTCAGCCACGCCAGGAGGCGCGCGCGCTGGGTCTGCGCCACCGGCGTCGTCATGAGCACCGGCGCGACGTAGGGCGCGGGGACGGCGCGGATCGCCGTAGCCCTGGACGCGTGCTCCGCGCCGGTGGTGGCCTCCGCGTTGGCGACGCGCACCAGACCATCACTAGGGACCGGGCCATAGACGGGGGCCGGGGTGCGGCGAGCGAGCCGGACGGCGCGATAGGCCAGGCGGCGCGGGAGGGCCAGGGTGGCGCGCCACAGGTAGCCGGTGAACTGGCGCGCGTAGGGCTCGACGGTCCCGCTGCCGGCGAAGGTCACGACCAGGAGGGCCAGCAGCGCGGGGACGCCCACGATGAGCAGCAGGTGGACCTGGCCGAGCCCCGACTGGCCGTAGGGGAGGCGGCTCGTCGCGTTGACGAGTCCGTAGGTGAGCAGCACGATCCCGGCGACGTAAATAGCCTGCCGGACCGTGAAGACGCCGGCGACGATCTTCACCGGATCGTTGATGTAGAGCGCCGTCTGAGCGTTACGTGCCATCGGTCCCCCTCTCGTGCGCGCCGGACGGCCCCTGCCCTTGCAGGGCCTTGCTCAGGGCCGCGCCATAGAGGACGAGGAGCGCGCCGGCGCACATCAAGGCGATGTCGCGGCTGACGACGGTGAGCGCCAGATAGCCGACGCCGCCGCCGAGCAGGTACGGATACGTCACCCGGAGGGCCGTGCCGACGAGGGCGCGGGCGGGAATGACGGCGCGCGGTGTGGGCGGGGTGGCGTGGGCCATGGTGGTGCTCCGGGTGCTAGACAAAAATACGGGCGGCGGGAGGGAGCGGGTGCCGGGTGTGCGGGTATCCGCTCCCTCCCGCGCCGCGCGATCGACGGATGGCTAGTGAATGTTGGCTTGAAGGTAAGCGGCGGCGCCGGTCGCCCCGAACATGAAGACGCTGGCCAGGGTCGCTGTAATCCACGCGCCGGTCGCTCTCGGGTTGTGGAGCGCCTGCATCGCGCCGGCGATGATGAAGGCGATGGCGGCGAAGGGGATCTTGATGGTGTTGGCGACATCGAGGAGGGCCTGGGCCAACCCGGCGAAGGGGTCGACGCCGGCCGCGAGGACGGGCTGGAAGGCGGCGATGACCGCGGGGTGCGTCAGGGCGAAATGGGCGCTTGTGGCGACGGCGAGTGTCTCGTGCAGCATGGTGAACTGTCCTCCGAATGGGTCAATAGGCGTCCTACTGGCGTACTTCTTGCTCCGATCCGAAGATCGGGTCTCGTGTGACCTGCGCGCGGTTAGCTGTGATGGGCGGCCGCGCGCTTAACGATGGGGGCTACTTGGGCTGTGATCGGTTGGGCTGTCGTGGGCCTGTCCGCCGCGAGGCGGTTATCGAACTGGTCTTCCGAGAGGAGCAGCAGGCGCTCGCCCGTGCGGCAGTTTTCCATATCGACGTGCCAGGCCCACATGGCGGACCATGCGCGGCGCACTTCCAAGACGCGGTAGTCTGGCGTGCTGGTGACGCGTCGTGCCAGGGCGTGCGCGCTCTCCTCATCCATGCGTTTAACACCTACCTTCCTGTCCCGCACTTGCGGATCTATGGACGTGCGTGTTAGCTTAGGAAAAACGACGTGAATATGCGCCGTCACCAGCACGCCCAGTATCTTCTATTATATTTGAATTGTTTTCAAGGATAATAGAAGATGCTGCGTTTACTGTACCGGGCGGAATCCAAGATGTCAAGGGGTCATCGACATGGCAAACAAGGCGAAGGACAGCACGCCCCGCGATCCATCCGCTAATTTCGCCCAGAAGCTCAACCGTCTTTTTGCGGCACGTCTCTCACCCGATGGGGACGAGTACGCCTTGACTGAGATAAGGGATGCGACGGGTGGGCAGCTAACGATCGCGTACCTGAGCCTCCTGCGTAAAGGGGGTATTCAACATCCAAGCCTCGACAAGGTAGAGCTTCTCGCCGATTTCTTCGGCGTGTCCGTCACGTACTTCACGGACAAGGAAGGGGCGGTATACGTCGATGACGAGATGAGTGAGGCCCTACGCAAAGCCCTGGCGGAGCCGAGGGTGCGGGAATTGGCGCTACGCGCGAGCGAGCTTGGCCCCGCCGAGCACGATCTCTATATACGATTGCTGGACTATTCTAAAGAGGTCGCAGCGCGTATCGCCGACGAGAAAAAAACGCGAACCGTGGATGCGGACAACCAACAATGAGAAGAACAACGCACCAACCCAACACGAGCAAGGACGAGCACAATGGCCTTTATGCCCACGAGTGATGCACTGGGGACCCTATTGGTGGAGGCGGGGGAAGCGGCTATTGCGTTATGGATAGAGCTAGGTTCGCCGGTAAACAGGGAACAGTTTAATGACGCGCTCAACGCCCACCCTGAATACAAGATTTATCTCGAAACCCACTTGCAACCCATGGATAAGACATCGATCTATGGGTCGTGTTATACAGCAGATAACGAAACCTGGGTCACATGCATTCGCGCGGGCGCTACACGCTGGCAGCAAGACTTTGCCTTCTATCACGAGGTTGGGCACGTTGTACGAGGTGACACCCAGGAGGCTGGCTGCTTAGAGCTTGTCACACGGGATGACCTGCTAACGACGCCGCATGAAGTATTTGCCGATGCTTTCGCCCATACCACGATGCGACTGATCATGTACGGCGATTCCGCTATTGCTATGGCGCCGGGGAGGGCGTCCGTCGATACGGAGAGGGCGGGGGAGATTGAGCTACTGGAAGACTTCTATCGGAGGCTCAGGGGGTAGCGGTGAACTTCTTCTTTGCCGTTGGGCTGATGACGGTTCTTGTCGGGGTGTGGGTCCTTTATCGCGTCCGTACGAGGGCGGGCCTCCTGTTTGGTCTCAGCGCCCAGGCCGCTTGCCCCGCTTTTACGTTCTGGTCGCGCCCTAACTGCGTCCTATTCGACAGCCTTACTCGTATGCCGGGACTCGGTCTGCTTTGTGGCTACATCGGCGGCAATTTGGTCATCGTCCTACAAGTCGCGTGGGCCTTAACAGTGCTAAAACGACGATCGCAGCAGTATCAGGGGCGCTATCAAGCGGGTATGACGCTGTGCGGTGTCTTGTTGGTGTTGGCCGTGATCACATGGTCTGTGGCACAGCGAGAGGTCGGCCACGATGCGGCGCGATTGTTCTATCATGGGTACCGCGGGTGGCCGACGGGGGTGCTGCTCTGGAACATGATCACTGGCCTCTCGACCGTCTACGCAAGTGTCTTTAGTCTGCATTTGGTGCGACGTCTCTGGCGTTACACCCATGAGATTAAGTGGGCGGTTATCGCCTGCGCGAACTGCGTGACAATCATTTATGGATGCTCGATTGCACTGCAAGCGGTGTTGGACCGCGCGGGCGTCGGAGTCTCCGTGCGACCGGTCGAATGGAGTATGGTGGCCGCTACCTTCAGCGCCATCGTCGTCGCCGCAGCCTGCTGGATGATTTTTGTTACCCCCCGGTGGCGGCAGCCGTTTCGTTTACTGTCACTCCTTGTGCGGGTTAAGCGTCTCTATCCTGTCCGTCGCGATCTCGTGGCACTCCTCTCGCTGTTAAGCGATAGATTGGTGGCGCTACGCTCTCATACCGATTACACGCTCGTGCGTGATGTCACCGACCGCTGCGTCGCCGATGGCGTGCCTCACCACTGGCGCCGCATCGCGATTGAGGCGGCCCGCTGGATCACCGTGCGCCGCGCGCTCATCGCGCGGCAACCATGGTCACAAGTCGACGCCGTAAAAGCGCGCGCGACGGACGAGGCTATCGTTGCCAACGCCGTCCGTCATGTGAAAGGGGGGACGTATCTATACGCCGATCTCTGCTACGTGGTCATCCTTGCCCTCGGCCTGGAGCTTGTACCGACCTGGTTGGAATCGCTACCCGAGCCTTTGGCGTGGCATCGCGCCGTCGCGCTCCTCATCTCCGACGCCCTGACGGCACGTCGCGGGATGGCTCCCTCAAACCGGGAGCTTGGGGGCGGCGTGGCGCGGCCTGCCTGGGGCGAGGGCGTGCGGCGTGGGCGGTATGGATGGGCCAGCTTGGCCTGGCGAGACGAGGGACGGCGGACGTGGCGGGCCATAGGGAGATACTTGTCGCCGCGCGCCGTAGAGACGGCGATAGCGTGCGTGTACGACGATCTCGTGACGTTGAGCATGTTATGCACTGATTGGATGGCCTACATAGAGGATTGCGCCGATGCAACCGTCGTTCATGCGGTTGCGAAACTATGCGAAACAGCAGATCTCCCCATCGATCAACGGCTCGTCGCGTTGGAGGCGACCCGCTGGATGACATTCTTTCTCCCTGCCGCTACAGATCGGGCGAACCCTGCCGCAGGCCCTATTGACGCTGGAGCGCAAGCTCCAGCGCTCACCCCCATAGGATCTCTCGACTTGGCGCACGAGCCTATCCACTACGCCAATGTGTGCCGCGTGCTGGTGTTGCTCCTGTCCCCTTCCCGGTTGCCGCTAGGCGTCATGCCGCGGCGTAAGCTGACGGGATGGCATCGCAATGTGGCCGCATTGATTACCGTGGCGATAGCGCCCCAAACGTCTATTCCTTGTTGAGGGCGGGGTGCCGGCACATTCTTAGCTCCGTGCATCACTCCATACGACCACGTCATGGGATTGACCAGTAAATATTCCCTCTCCTTCTCCTGGGACGCGGCCTGACGTCCATTCCGTTGAGCAGGGGCTGCCCCGTCGCAATAATATGCTCCACGATGTCCGCGCTGCGTCGCGCGCCGCCGCTACGAAGGATCGCCTCCCGCAACCGCATCGCCTGTACACGATGAGAGTCATGATCGAGAACCGTGCGTATAGCTGTGCGTAAGCGAGCGGTGTTTAGGTGCGATAACGATAGAACCGTCCCCGCTCCTGTCCACGTCACGCGCGCTCCGACGCCGGGCTGATCGTTCGTGATGGGGATGGCCACCATAGGGACGCCATGGCTGAGGGAATCCAATACAGTGTTAAGCCCGGCGTGCGTAATCGTTAGTCGCGCACGGGAGAGTAGGTTTAGTTGGGGGGCATATGCTACAATCAGGGGTGATCCGGGCAGGTCCCCGACATCTTCAACGCGCGCCCCTCCACCGAGCGACAGTACAAGTTGTGCATCCAGCCCGATGCACGCGGCCGCGATAGAGCGGAAAATGTCGCGCCTCCGATTCTGTAAAGTCCCCATCGACGCGTAAATGAGGGGCTGGCCGGTCAGGCGGTCGTACGGAAACGGGATGTCCTGCACCTCATCAGCGGTCCGTAAAGGACCTGTGTAATGGAAGCAATCGGGCAAGGCCCGCCGGGGGAAATCGAACTCACACGGCAACTGGGAAAGCTGCGCCAACGGGGAGAAGAGATCGTCGTCACTGCGCACCGGTGGTAAGCCCCAGCGACGGCGATATCCGGCCACGAGACCGAACATGGGGCGCAGGAGCGGCGCGGCCAAGGCGTAGCCCAACCTGTTGCGCAGGAGCGCACGCTCCGTCGTTCGATAAGCCCAGGGCGTGTAGAAGGGCGGCACCCCCACTTCCCGGTTAACGGGGAGGGCATTGCAGACGGTCGCGAAAGGGAGGTCGAGGTGCTGAGCGATAGTTGTCCCGGCCGGCTCGACCTGATCAACCAGGAGGGCTTGCACTCCCGCCTCACGTAAGACCGTCGGCGCACTTTGGAGGAGCATCGTCGTCATTTTGACCGCACCTTCAAGGGTGAACCGCGCTGCCGCGAGGCCGGTAAGTTGCCCGAGTCGGGCCAGTGCCGCGGCCTGCGATCCTAGCGGATCGCTGACCTGCCCGACGGGGCAGAAATCCAGTTCTTGAGCGCGCACCAGTGGTTCGCTGTCGAGAATGTTAAAGGCCGTGACGCGATGTCCACGCCGTTGTAATTCCCGCCCGAGCGCCCCCATCGGGTTTAAGTGGCCCGAACCAGGGGGGCACAATATACCGATATGAGCCATTCTCGCTCCTCCTTCAGAGTGTCACGTACCCCTTTTCATGGTATCGCGTGGTTTACGTCTTTGCTGTCCGTGCCACCCTGGGCATCTCCACAGATCATGAACGTGAATAGGGCGTCGGCCGCGTCCTCGGCCTCGCGCTCTTGGTCGGCTGTGTAGATGCCGGCGGCGAGGGGCGCGTGCTTGGCGATGAGGTGTGCCAGGCCATGGAGGGTAGCATGCTCTCGCTCAACGAGGGCGGCATACGCGGGGACGGGGATGACGTAGTGCTTGCCTGCCTCGTCCTTAGTCGCGCAGCCGGAGAGCGGCAGGGCACCAGGGGCCAAGCCGCGCCGGCCGCGCAAATGGTCGAGTGCCGCGCGGAACGCGTCCGTGGTGAAGGGCGGGGCGAGCCCCAGCTCCTCGCGGACGGCGCGGAGGAGCGTGGCGCGGTCGGCATGCTGGGGCTCGGCACCGTGCAGGGCGTGGACCCCCGGACGCGCGCTAGAGTCGATGTAGAGGTCTTCGGGACGGGGGGGGATATCGGCGCGCCGTGCCGCGTAGGCGGGGGGTTCCTCGATCAGATGGACGACGTGGCCGTGCAACGCCTGCTGCGGGTGGCTCTCGGGCATCATAGCCCCGTACTGGCCGCCGGGGAGCAATGCAGCCACGACCGCCAGCATCTCGTCGGGTGTCGGCGTGAAATCTGGGTAGCTCGCGGAGAGGTGGTAATGTTCGCCGCGTTCGGGCTCGTCGTCCACGGTGACGAGGATGCGCAGCGCGCCATCTGGGCCGCGCTTGGTCATGTACACGGATGCTTGCTTCCCAGACGCGGCGTACTGGCGGCTCTCCCCCTGTTGGTAGTACAGGCGCCGCCCATCGGCGAGCGTCACGTCGCGCGTGGGCAAGGTGCGCGTGGGCATCGGTTCTCTCCCCTTCTGCGATCAGGGGATATGCAGGGCGCACCCCCCTTCCCCATAGCATACGACGCCAACGAGTAGCCACGTAGCGACGGTCGCACGGCCTGGTAGGTGTGGGGGGGTGATCGTGCGGCACGGCTTCGACAACGACGCGGGCGACAACAAGTTGTGGGAGCAGGTGACGGAGGCGTACCCGCGCGTCGAGGCCATCGTGCGCGAGCGGCCCCCGGCCGGGGCTGGGGTCACGGCAGTCGCGACGAGCACAGCCGTGGTTAGGCTGTATGGAAGGTGGCGATGAGCCGCGCTGCCGGGTAGCCCTGCGCGCATCGACGCGCGACCCCCTGTGGTATCATAGGGCCATTCGCGCGCCCACCTGCCGGTCGCGGCCGCCGGGCCGCGCGTTTGCCTCGATCCAATCTGTCCCGGCACACCAGCGTCGCATCGGCGGAGCGAAAGGGGAAGGAACATGGCCTTGACAGGGGGGCGTGGCGGCGCGACGACACCGGGAGAGGGCACGCGGGAGACGCGGCGGCTCGGCGGCGCCGTCTTCACGGGGTTCCTCGTGGGCATTGGCATCGCCGGTTTCATCGACGAATCGGTCTTCCATCAACTCTTGCAGTGGCACAACTTCTATTGGGCGACTGACGAGCGCGGACGCATCCTCTCCGACGGGCTGTTCCATATCGGCAGCACGCTCGTGCTGTTGTGGGGGGCCTGGCGGTTGTGGCGCGATCGGGTGAGCTGGACGCCGCTCCACTCACGCGCGATCGTCGGCGGCATCCTGCTGGGGGCGGGCGGTTTCAACGCCTACGACGGCGTCGTGCAGCACGTCATCCTGCACTTGCATCTGGTCAATGAGCACGTCTGCCGCTCGCCCATGGACCCGAATAACTCGATCCTCTCCTGCCGCGCCGACATCCCCTATGAGGTGGTGTGGATCGGGGTCGGTGTGCTGGTGCTGGTGGCCGGGCTTGTCCTGGCGCGGCAGGTCCTTGCCCAGGGGCGCTCCGGTGCGCGCTAGGGGATGGGCGCATCCCGCGTGGTGGACGGTGAGCCGGCGTCGGCGACAGCCGCGCGTGAGGAGAGTGTCGATGAAACGCGGCGTGCCCGCGCGTTGGCCGTCTGGCCTCGCCGCGCTAACGGCCCTCCTCCTGGCCCTGATGCCAGGGGCGGCGGCCGCCTGCGCCATCGACAACGTGGCCTCGCTATTGGCTGATGGCGTCCCGGCCATGCTCACGACATCCGCGCCGCACGGGACCACTTCCTGGGCACCATTCACCATCGCCCAAGCCATCGCGTCCGGCGCGCCCGTGCGGCTGGCGGAGGCTCCGGCCGACCTCGCGCGTACCTTGCCCCCGGCCGTCCGTCTAGCCCCGTATCGCTGGGCCTTCGGCGACGGAGGTGCAAGCCTCGGGCACGCGGTGGACCACCGCTACGCCCACGCGGGGACCTACCGGCTCACCGTCTCCGGCTACGACGGGACGACACGCCGCTGGTTCGCCTTCGACGAGGCGCTGCTGCACGTCGTCCCAGCCGACCAGGTGCTGCGCGCCAACCTCGGGTACGACGCGCTGCAAGGCGTCATCGCCCTCTCAGGGGTCACCTGGCCCGTCGACGGGGTGATCGTCGCGCTGGTGCTGGCGCTGCTCGTGCGGCGCGCGCACGCGGGACGGTGGCAGGGCGATCTCGACGAGCACGGCCGCGGCTAGGCGTGCGCGCTGTGACACCGCGGGAGCAGCAGAGAGAAGGGGCGCAAGGTTGTCTATATCTCACAACCCTGCGCCCCTGTACGGCCCGCGTGGCGCGTCTAACGGCCCTGTTTAGTGGTCGGGCGTGATGGCCCCCACGAGAAGATCGCCACCAAACGGGTCGGACTCCTCCGTCGCGCCGGCGCTCTCGCCCGCCGTGGCCTCTTCGTCCCCGTGTCCCCCGGATGGCGCGCGCCCGGACTCGTCGCCCTCCAGGCTGTCCGGCTCGTCGTCGTCGAGCGTATCGTCGAACTCAGGCGGCTCTAGCGGGCCGTCCGGGCCGAGCGGCGGTATCCATCTCTCGCCCCGCGCCGGCGCGCGGCCCTTGACCCCGAGATCGTCGTCGCGGCGCTGGATGAGGCGCGCGGGTCGTGCGGGCGTTGCCGGCGACGGTCCCGTATCAGGACCCGGTGAGCGGGGCGACGACGACGGGCGGCCGCGCCACCGTCATGGTCCGCGATCGGCCGTGAGGGCGCTCCCCTAGTCCGTACCCTGCGCCCCGTCGCTGCGCGCGGGGCCGCCCTGGCGCCGTGGTGCGAGGGACCATGGGTGGTCCCATGTCGTCGTGGTCCCCGGACCACGCCTGGGACCGCGCCCAAGATAAAGGGGTGGGACCACAATGGTCCCATGGGGCCGATTTCACGCCTAAAACGAGGGACCAGCGTGGGACCATGGCTTTGGTCCTAGCACCATGGTTGGTCCCACCGAAACGGCCTGTGTGGTCCCACCGAAACGGCCTGTGTGGTCCCACAGCATCAGCCCTATGGGGCCACGCCGGCGCGCCCTGTCGCCCCACAATGAGGGCCGTCCCATCGCTCCCCCAACGGGCTAGCGGTGGCCGTCCAGCCGGGGCCGCACGACGCGCAGGACGGCGACGATGAGCAGGACGGCGAGGGCCACATACGCGCCAATGAGCAGGACGGCGGCGAGGAGCGCGGCCACGACATGTAGGGCCGTCGAGGAGGCATGGGCCAGCGGGGTGAGCAGGGCGGCAACGGGTCCGGTGAGGGCGCAGAGCACGAGGGCGGCGAGGCACAGTGTCCAGACATGAGCGCGGGACTGAACGTCGGTCATGTGTCCCCCTCCCTGGCTCGTCTGTCCCGTTCGCGGCGCCGCGCAGCACACGCGTCCCCTGGCGACGCGGGGCCTCACCGACCGTATCGCAGGTCGCGACGTGTCGGGTGGGGACGTGTCAGGAGGCGGCGGGGGTGGCGTCGTCGGCGAGCCAGCGGCGCAGGGCGGGGTCGCGCAGGCGCGTGAGCGCTTTGGCCTCGGCCTGCTGCACGGCCTGGCGCGTCAACCCGAGGCTGCGGCCGATCTCCTGGAGGGTGCGCGGGGGCTCCCCGTCGAGGCCGTGGCGGGCGGCAAGGATGGCGCGGTCACGCGGGGTCAAGCCGGCGAGGGCTGTGCGCACGGCGTCGGCCAGGGCGTGGGCCTCGGCCTCGGCGTCGGGTTGGGGCGCGGCGGGATCGGGGAGGAGGTCGCTCAGGGTCGTGGACTCGCCGTCGCCCATCGTGAGGTCGAGGGGGACGGGGGCGGGCAGCGGTGCGGTGAGGGCGTCCACGCGGGCACGGGGGAGGCCCGTCGCGGCGGCGAGCTCGGCGTGTGAAGGTGGATGGCCCAGGGCGGCGTGGAGGGCGTGGGCACGGCGGGCGAGGCGGGCGCGCTCCATCTGCACGTTATCGGGGACGTGGGCGAGGGGGACCTGCTGGGCGAGGGCGCGACGGAGGGCCTGCTTGATCCACCACACGGCGTAGGTGGAGAACTTGTAGCCGCGCGCGGGGTCGAAGAGGTCGACGGCGCGCAGGAGGCCGACGGTCCCTTCCTGCACGAGGTCGTCGAGGGAGAGGCCGCGGTGCTGGTAGCGCCGGGCGAGGGCGACGACGAGGCGCCCGTTGGCGGCGACGAAGGCGGCGCGGGCCGCAGCGCCGGCGCGGAGGGCCGCCTGGTCGAGCGGCCAGGCGGCCAGGTCGACGAGCACGCGCGCGTGGGCGTCGGCGGTGAGATCGCGGGGCAGGAGGGGGCCGACGACGGCGGGGAGGACGGCCGGGGCGAGGGGCAGGCGCGGGAGGAGGGCGGCGAGGACGGCGCCGGCGGAGGCGCGGGCGTTGACGGCGGGGGACAGGTCGCGGCGCAGGCGCGCGGCGAGGTGGCGCTGGGCCAGCAGGCGGGCGCGGCGGCCGGCGCGGATCGCGCGCGCCAAGTCGCGCTCCTGGGTGGCGGTGAGCACGGCGGGCGCGGGGATGGGCGCGGGTGGCGGGATCATGCGGGCTCCTGTGTGGTCCAGGGTCTCTACCTAGAGGGTACCAGGCCAGCCCGCGTGCCTGGTGGTCGTAGGGGGATAAGGGGGCGCGGTCCGGCACCGCGCGACGATGCTCCCCTCTCCTCACCACGCCGACGGGGCCGAGGCGGCGATGGTGGCCCCGCGCTCACCCGCCCGGTCCCGTCGGCGGGAAGAGGTCGAGGCGGAAGAAGGGGTCGGCGAGGGCGACGGGGCTACCCGGCATGACGCGCTGGTAGACGCTGGGGTCAGGCAACGAAAGCTTCGTAAAACAGCCAAGTATAGCAGCATAGCATTTTGTGACACGACATGGTCTAGCATATGTGTGGATAACATCCTGGCCCGCACTCCCTAAATGTGGTGTACTATGAGTCGTAGGTAACTACATCTTGTGCCATGGGGCCATCCTATCGTGGGATGGTTGCAATAACGGGGAAAGTCCGGTGCAAATCCGGCGCTGTCGCGCAACGGTAAGGCCTCTCGTGCCAAGCCCGAATGCCCGCCCCTGGCCCGATCACCGCGTGCCCTTCGCCGGAGAGGGCGTGATCGACCGGACATGGCCCGAGGGCGCTCGGACTCCGTGGACGTTCATCATGCGCGCTTCGCTTGGAAGGGTGGGCGTGATGTTCAGGAGGGAGTCCGCATGTCCGCCACGTCAGCCACACCTAGCCCGCACACCACCGTGCCGGCGCACCGCTCTGATAACCCGCCCCCGCCGCCTGTCCGCGCCCGCGATGGCCGCGTCGTTCCCTTCGATGAGGGGCGTATCCGCGTCGCCATCGAGAAGGCCTACCGCGCTGATCTCGACATCCCTACGATGGATCCCCTTGCGGTCGCCGTCGACGCCAAGATCGCGGCGCTCGCCGCTGCGGTTGTCCTGTGGTGTCACGGGCGCGCGCTCGTGGAGGTCGAGCAGATCCAGGACGAGGTAGAGCGCGCGCTGATGCGCGCGGGCGACCACGCCGTGGCGCGACGCTACATCCTGTACCGCGCGGAACACGCCCACCGGCGCGCGGCGCGCGTGCTCCACTATCGACGGGCCGACGGCGTCGCGGTCGCTCTCGACGCGGACGCCCTACGCCAGACCGTCGCCGCGGTGTGCCGGGACCTGGACGTCGATGCCGCCGCGGTCGTCGACGCGACGCTGGCCAGCCTGTACGACGGCATGCCGGAGCGCGAGGTGGCCCGTGCCGCCATCCTGGCCGCGCGGGCGCGGGTCGAGGTTGAGCCGACCTACAGCTACGTCGCCGCGCGCCTCCTACTCAGCGACCTCTACGCGGAGGCCATCGGCAGGTCCCTTCCACCGGGCGAGGTGGACGCCGCGTACCGCCGCTACCTCCCCGTTTACATCGAGGACGGCATCGCCGCGGGCCTGCTCGACCCGGCCCTCGCCACGTTCGACCTTGATCGCCTGGCCGCCGCGCTGCGGCCCGCGCGCGACCTGCTCTTCGCCTACATGGGCCTGCAGACGATCTACGACCGCTATCTCCTGCAGTGGGAGGGCCGGCGCTTCGAGACGCCACAACTCCTCTGGCTGCGCGTCGCCATGGGTCTGGCCCTACACGAGGAGGACCGCGAGGCGCGGGCCATCGAGTTCTACGACGCGCTCTCGCGCTTCCTGTTCACGCCCGCGACGCCCACGCTGTTCAACGCCGGCACGCGCCACGCGCAACTCTCCTCGTGCTTCCTGACGACGATCCCCGACGACCTCGGCGACATCTATAAGGGCCTGCGCGACAACGCGTTGCTCTCCAAGTGGAGCGGCGGCCTGGGCAATGATTGGACCAATATTCGCGCCCTCGGCGCGCACATCTGCGGGACGAACGGGGCCAGCCAGGGCGTCGTGCCCTTCCTCAAGGTCGCCAGCGACTCGGCCGTGGCCGTCAATCAGGGCGGCAAGCGCCAGGGGGCCGTCTGCGCCTACCTGGAGCCGTGGCACCTCGACGTCGAGGAGTTCCTCGACCTGCGCAAGAACACCGGCGACGACCGGCGGCGCACGCACGACTTGCACACGGCGCTCTGGATCCCCGACCTGTTCATGCGGCGCGTCGCCGCGGGCGGCGACTGGACCCTCTTCAGCCCCGACGAGGTCCCCGACCTGCACGACCTGTATGGAGGCGCCTTCGCCGACCGCTACGCCCGCTACGAGGCCGACGCCGCCGCGGGGCGGCTGCGGCTGCACAAGACGCTGCCCGCGGTTGAGCTGTGGCGGCGCATCCTGACCGCCCTCTACGAGACGGGACACCCCTGGCTCACCTGGAAGGACCCCGCCAACGTGCGTTCGCCGCAGGACCACGCCGGCGTCGTGCATAGCTCCAACCTCTGCACCGAGATCCTGCTCAACACCTCGCGTGAAGAGACCGCGGTGTGCAACCTCGGCTCGCTCAACCTGGCCGCGCATCTCGCGCCCGACGGCGCGCTAGACCTGCCCCTGCTTGAGGGGACCGTACGGACGGCCGTGCGCATGCTCGACAATGTGATCGACATCAATTACTACCCGACGCCCGAGGCGCACACCGCCAATCGGCGTCACCGCCCCGTCGGGTTGGGCCTGATGGGCTTCCAGGACGCGCTGTACGCGCGGGGCGTGAGCTACGCCAGCACGGCGGCGGTGGACTTCGCCGACCGGAGCATGGAGGCTCTCTCCTACTACGCGCTGCTGGCCTCGGCCGAGTTGGCGCGCGAACGCGGGCGCTACCCCAGCTACGCCGGCTCCAAGTGGGAGCGCGGGCTCCTGCCCCTCGACACGATCGACCTGCTGGAGCGCGAGCGCGCGGCGCCCGTGGCGATGGATCGCACGGCGACCCTGCCGTGGGAGCGGGTCCGAGAGGCGATCCACGCGCACGGCCTGCGCCACAGCAACCTGCTGGCCATTGCCCCCACGGCGACCATCTCCACCATCGTGGGCGCCTCGCCGTCGATTGAGCCCACCTATACCAACCTCTACGCCAAGAGCAACCTGTCGGGCGAGTTCACCCAGGTCAACGCGGCCCTCGTGCGCGACCTCAAGGCGCGCGGGCTGTGGGACGCCGCGATGCGCGACGCGCTCAAGTACTACGACGGCTCCGTGCAAGAGATCGACCGTGTCCCCGGCGACCTCAAGGAGCGCTACCGCACAGCCTTCGAGCTCGATCCGGCGTGGCTGATCGCCTGCGCCAGCCGGCGTCAGAAGTGGATCGATCAGGGGCAATCGCTCAACCTGTACCTCGCCGGCGCCACGGGGAAGGCGCTGCACGACACGTACACGGCAGCCTGGGAGGCGGGCCTGAAGACGACGTACTACCTACGCACGCGCGCGGCGACGCAGGTGGAGAAATCGACGCTGGACATCAATCGCTGGGGCATCCAGCCGCGCTGGATGAAGAGCGAGAGCGCATCGGCCACCGTACCGGCGTCGCGCGCGACGGACAGGGCGCCAGCCTGCGCGACCGACGGCGCGTGCGACGCCTGCCAGTAGACGGCGGCACGTCTATCGACTCACATCGGCCCTGTGGCCGCTATCGTGGGGCCCCGCGGACAAACAAGGAGAGGGTCGGCTTTAACATAATCTACGCATCATTCACCGCTGTACATCGCTTCGTTCCGACCCTTTACTTGACGATAACGGCGGTCACACTCGCCTCAGATGCGCGATTACCAACCTGCGGAGCAGTTCAATCGGCGATGCACCGCTGTTCAACGACTGTCTCGGTTGCCGGATAGGCGCCGGCAAGCCATTTCGATGCGCCGAACGCCCCATAAAGGGCAGAATATTATGTTAAAGCCGACCCTCACAAGGGGAAAGGAAAACACGTCATGACCATGATCGTCGACAACGTGACGCACACGGACGGCGCCGCGCCGCGCGTGACCGACAAGCGTCTGATCAACTGCCGGCAGGTGGACGTCAACCAGCTGATGCCGCTGCGCTACCACTGGGCCTGGGAGCACTACCTGAACGGTTGCGCCAACCACTGGATGCCCACCGAGATCGGCATGGGTAAGGACATCGAGACGTGGCGCGCGGACATCCTCTCGCCCGACGCGCGCCAGGTTATCCTGCGCAACCTGGGCTTCTTCGCCACGGCCGAGAGCCTGGTCGGCAACAACCTCGTGCTGGCCATCTTCAAGCATGTGACCAATCCCGAGTGCCGCCAGTACCTCTTGCGCCAGGCTTTCGAGGAGGCGGTCCACACGCATACGTTCCAGTACATCGTGGAGAGCCTGGGCCTCGACGAGCGCGCGGTGTTCAACATGTACCACGAGGTCCCGGCCATCGCGCGCAAGGACGCCTTCGAGATGGACCTGACGAGGGCCCTCCTGGAGCCCGATTTCTCGACCGAGACGCCGGAGGGGGCGCGGCAGTTCCTGGAGAACCTGATCGGCTACTACGTGATCATGGAAGGGATCTTCTTCTACACCGGCTTCGTGATGATCCTCTCGTTCCACCGCCAGAACCTCATGACCGGCATCGGCGAGCAGTTCCAGTACATCCTGCGCGACGAGACGACCCATCTCAACTTCGGCATCGACCTGATCAACGGCGTCAAGGCGGAGAACCCCGCGCTGTGGACGCCCGATTTCCAGCGGCGCATGGTCGCCCGCGTGCGCGAGGCCGTGGACCTGGAAGCAGACTACGCGCGGGACTGCCTGCCGCGCGGCATCTTGGGGCTCAATGCGGAGCTCTGCCGCCACTACGTCGAGTACGTCGCCGACCGGCGGCTGGAGCGCATCGGCTTGCCCGCGCCGTACGGCGCGGCCAACCCGTTCCCCTGGATGAGCGAAACGATGGACCTGGGCAAGGAGAAGAACTTCTTCGAGACGCGCGTCACCGAGTACCAGACCGCGGCCATGTTGCGGTGGGAGTGAGGGGCGCACCGGGGCGCGTCGTGTCGGCGCGGGAGAGGCGAGGACGTGCGACGCGCCGCCACGACCGCTGCGGAGGTGCGACGATGACGCTGTATGACCCGCTGGCGCGGCACGTCCTGGATCGTCTCCTGGCGCGCCAGGATGTGCGCCTGTGGTGGCTGATTGAGGAGATCGCGCCCGTCGCCCTGGCCGCACGGAGCGTCGAGGCGTTGGCGGACATGGTCCTGGACGCGGTGGTCCTGGCGCCGCTCGCGCTCGATGCCGCGGCGTTGATCGGCCCGGAGCGGACGGACGGGGGCGCCTGGCTCTGGGCGGCGCCTCTGGCGGGAGGGCGAGACCTGGTGGCCTGCGTCCCCTCGCGCTGGATGGCGCTCACCCAGCCAGCAACGGATAGCGCGGATACCAGACCCTATCTCGTCTTCCTGTATGAAGACGACGCCGTCATGCCGGCGGAGGATAGGTGGCGGCTCTTTCAGCGCGATTGGCGGGACGCGCAGGCGTGGGTCGCGGCCGTCAACGACCTGAACGTTCAGGCGCGACGCCGCTGGCGCACGCTGGCCATAGCGCGCATCGCCACGCGTCCCCGCGCGTCGGCCCCGGCCGACGATGACGCCCACCCACGCCAGGACAGGTGAGTGATACGTAGATGGAAAGGACGGGACGGACGACTCGTGACAACTCTCCCGGCTGAGGCCGGAAGCTTCTCAGACAACGCACGCCGCATCCAGCCACGTTCCCGCCTGACGGCTGTGCCCCAGCCGCTGACACCTGACGACGCGGATATCTTACGTGAGCAACGATCGTTTCGAGCTTTGTCAGGTTCCCGCTCACAGCCCCCAGGGATGTCCAGTTCTCACGGCTCTAGTCCTGACAGTGTACCACGAGCGTCGCAGAAAGGAGGGGTCGGCGTCCGCTCCGGCTTACAAGCCGGAGTCCCCGCCGACGGATTTTTATGGCCTTATCGAGCATCCTCGGCTACCCGCGCATCGGGCGCGATCGCGCACTCACGCACGCCTGCGAATCCTTCTGGACGGGATCATCAGCGGAGGACGCACTGCGCGCGACGAGTACGGCGTTGCGCCGCGCCCATGGGGAGACGCAGGGCGCGGCCGGCATCGCCCTGATCCCAGTCAACGACGTCAGCACCCGTGCCTGGGACGAGGTGACGTCCGCGCTGACGCGCATGGTCGGCGCGGCGCGGTGCCTCCGCGTCGACGACGAGGCAGGGGGGAGATCAACCCCCGGGACGGAGAAGCCATGAGCACCGGGAATCGGCAGGATGTCATGTCCGGCGCGGAAACGCACCTGGTCTACCCCGTCTTCCCCCGCGACACGAACCACTATCACACGCTCTTCGGTGGCATGGCGATGTCCTGGATGGACCAGGCCGCGTTCATCTGCGCGACACGCTGGTGTCGTCGCCCCGTCGTCACCGTGCATAGCGGCGCCGTGGATTTCCATGCGCCGGTGCCGGAGGGCTCGATCGTTGACCTCGTCGCGCGGGTGCGCGCCACGGGGCACACCTCGATGACGGTCGTGGTGGAGATGTGGGTGGAGCCGATGGATCAGTTCGAGCGGACGCTCGCCTGCCAGGGCGAGTTTGTCCTGGTCGCCCTCGACGCGCAACGACAGCCGACACCAGTTCCGGCCCTACCAACGGAACGAGTCGGCGGCGATGATGGAGTAACGCGCGCGACGGCCTGATCTGCGTGGGCAACGCGCCGGCTTTGCTAAGGGGAGCGGCAGTCGGCCAGTATCTCGCTGTTCTACACCCGGAAACGGGGTGGGACAACGAAAGCTGGGGTAGCTAAGTAGACACTGGTAAGTTCTTGCACACCCGATACGTCTGGATGCGTGTTTCTCGCAGCCTCTTTGGCATGCACGAACTTGCCGACACCTACTTAGCCTGGATTATTCATGAGCATTTCTGTCTAATCAGTTCGGCCACGTCTAGCTGCATATTCATCCTTTTGGGCCGCTGAATCGGCTCCAGAACCGATTTTGGCACCCAGAGTGGGCTCTGGGGCCTGCGGAAGCCGCCATCAGCAGCCAATCCATTTCGATAAATGTTTTCATGAATAATTCAGGCTAGGCGCCCTTCGCCGTTTCGGTACGAGACACGACGGCACGGGGGATGAGTTAGATGAGATCTTCGCCTGTCATGCGGAGGAGGAGGTCAAGCAGTGTCGAGCGTTCCTGCTCGGAGAGGGTTGCAAAAGAGGCCCGCAAGACGTCGTCGGCGATCCGATGTCCTGCCTGAAGGGTCTTCTCGCCGGCTGGCGTTAAGTGATGTTCGATCCGTCGACCGCCGCCCGGGCGGCGGTCGATGAGGCCTTGCGCGACGAGTCGATTGGCGAGTGTTCCGAATGCTTGATCGCTTTGGAATGTCTCGACGGCCAACGTGTGCGCGGAGGCGCCTGGGATTCGACCGATGGCGCGCAGGGCATCCCACTGAGCAAGCGTTGTTCCCGCCGCGGCAAGCCGGGTGTCGAGCGCGCGGTGATGCCGGTACTGCACCTGCTTGACGGCGCGTCCCAACGCTTCTAACTCAACGATCATGCCACCATTTTACCAGCTTGACTAAACGCGCGTATATCAATATCCTTAGTTGAGGTGGTGTGGATGAAGGAGCGGCCATGGCCGGTATCGAAAATCAGGCAACAATCGTGCGGCGATCGGTGCGACGACAGCAGCTCCGCACGGGACAACCGGCGCCTTCGTCGGCGCTGGCCTGTGTGGTCGTCGTCGCCGGAGCGCCGGGGGATAGCGACGGGAGGCGACGTAGCGCGGCAATCCGCCCGATTTACACCGCGCGCGGCACCCTCCTGAGCGCACACGGCGTCGCCCTACCGGGTGGTGGGGCTCTCTCGCCGCCATCATCTGAGGCCTCCTCCGCAAACGTGTCCCCTCAGCTACACTCAAAACCGTTCTGATCTGAAAGGAACCCACACATGACGACATCCACGACCCACACCGTCGCCCTCCATCCCGACCTGGAGGTCACGTTCAGCGAAGCCGGCAGCGGACGACCCGTCCTGATCCTGCACGGCGGCGGCGGCCCATTCACTGTCGCAGGCATCGCCGACCACCTTGCCCACACGATGCACACCATCACGCCGACTCACCCCGGCTGGAATGGCACCGCCCGTCCCGGCCGGTTCTCCGGCATCGACGACCTTGCCTCGGCCTACCTGCACTATCTCGCGGACAACAACCTGCACGACGTCCTTATCATCGGGTCCTCCATCGGCGGCTGGATCGGCTCCGAAATGGCGGTCCGCGACGGCGCCGGTCTCATCACTGGTCTCATCCTGATCGACGCTGTCGGCGTCGCGGTCGAGGGGGAGACCATCCGGGACTTCTTCGCACTCGACGCCCGCGGCGTCGCGGAGTACTCCTTCCACGACGCCGATCGTTTCTACATCGACCCGGCGACGGTCCCCGCCGCACAGGCCACCCTCCGGCAGGCCAACATGGTTACGATGCGCGTCGTCGCCGGCGACCCGTACATGCACGACCCCACACTCCTGCGCCGCCTCGGACGCATCCAGATCCCCACCCTCGCCCTGTGGGGCGAGAGTGACCGGATCGTGACCCCGACCTACGGAACTGTCTACGCCGCCGCGTTCCCCGATGCCCGCCTCGAGATCATCAAGAATGCCGGCCACCTCCCGCAGATCGAACAGCCTGCCGCCACCTTTGCCCTCATCGATGCGTACGTGAACAAAGGGCGCTAGCGACGCGACATAAAGGAGAGACAACGAATGGATGCTATCGTCCTGGAACCGGGCGCTGGTCGCGCCCTTGCCGCGGGGCCTGTGGGGCTGTCCGTAAAGGAGGATGGGACGCACACGCGTGGGACGCTGGCAGAGAGTCACGCAACGCCCCGTTGTGGGACATCTAGAACGGGACAGGATGCGCCAGCGACCGTGAACACGAGCCGGCGCCCGTCGGGGAGATGTGGCCGCACTTCGAGGACCTTGGCGCAGACGGCGGCGAGGTCGCGGTTGAGCTGACGGTCGTTGAAGGGCCGCAGCTCGATGTGGACCATGTCCGCACCATAGACGACCTGACCGGGCAGCCGGAAGAGCGGCTCCAGGCGTCGCCACGTCGCGTGGGCGTAGGTCGCCGGGAACCACTGGTCGCGCGTCCACATCCCGAGGTTCACCAGCGCCACTTTCATGACGGTCATAACCTGATCCTTGCCGTTGTCGAGTTCGTGCATCGCCCGCTCGCGCGCCGCCAGGTCCTCCAGTTCACGTAAGAGCGTCCGCTGCTCCTTGCAATACCGTTCACATTTGTCCCACTCGGCGCGATAGGCGGCGTGCGCCTTGTAGGCGCGCTGGAGTATCGTGGCCACCTCCGCGTTGATCGCGGCCTTGCGGGCTTTCGCCTCGGCGCGGTACACCTGCTCCGGCGCGCCGCGCTTCTGCAGGTCCCACAAGTCTCGGTCCATTTCGTCGTAGAGGGCGCGTTCGCGCTCCCGCGCCGCTTTCCAGAAGCGCGCGTACCGCTTGGTTGCCCGGTCGTAGCGCACGCGCGCCCCTTGCGCCCATCGCTCGGCGTTCGCCAGGCGCTTCTCCAACGCGGCCCGCCGCTTGGACACCTCCGAGTTCTCAACCGGCGTCTTCGCGTAGCCGTGGTTGGTGTCCAACCCCAACGGCAATAACCAATCTTTGATCACGTTCTCCTGCTGAGGCCATCGATCGACGTACGCCCGCGCCAGCTCGGCCGCGTCCATGTCGGCGGCCGTGGTCACGATGGGGATAAGCTTGGGCTCCGTCGGCATGGCAGGGGCTGGAGTCGCCGTCCAGCCCTCCCGATACCAGGCGGTGTCCGTGGGATCGAGATCCTCCAGCCACGCATAGGGGCTGTGTGGGGTCGCCGGGGATTGTGGGCAGGGGATGTGCGCGCGCAAGTCGCGCACGAGGGCCACGCGCAGATTGAGCCGCTCGCCGGAGTGATCGGGCAGCGCCAGTACGTAGCGGGCGGGGGCGACCTCGCGCACGAGCGTCCCCACCTGGTCGTGTTGGAACGGCACGAAGGGGCCGACGTCGGTGAAAGACGCCAGGCCGCCGTACTGGTCGGCGCGCAGCACAGTCACTACGTCGCAGTCGTCGTCGGCCAACTGTGCCAGGAACGCGGCCGCCATGCCCTCACGATCGATCACGAGCCGGCGTACGGGCGGGGTGTCGGTCGTCCGGGCGAAGCGGGCGAGCAGGGCCGGCGCGCCCGCGGTCAGATGCAGATCGCCGCGATTGGTCGTGGCGAGCAGAGGGTGCCCGTCGGCGTCGTGCAAGAGGGTGAGCGCGCGGCAGCCGAGCACGGCCCCGCACCGGGCCACGAGGCCGCGCGGGATCAAGCGATCGCTGTAGACGGGCTTCCGGTGGCCGTCGATGTAGAAGATGGGGGGCGGCGCACCGACGGGGTCGGCGAGGGTTGGGTGCCGCCGCCACAGGGCGATTGCCCAGGTGGCCAGGGCGTCGGTGAGCGGGTCGGCGGTGCCCGCGCGGGCGAGGTCGGACAGGACATGCTCGACGTGGCGGTAGCCGTAGGCGCGGTCCCGGCCCGTGAGCAGCGCGAGGGCGTCACCGGTATAGCCGCGCAGATCCCACGTCCGGCGCAGGCCGACGGCGTTCAGGAAGAGGAGGGTCAGCAGCAACGCCCGTGTGCGCGCCCCGTGCGCGTGAGCGGTGGAGTCGTCGTCGCGATCGCACGGGATGGCCGCGTCCAGCGCGGGGAGCAGGCCGGTTTCTTGGGCGGCCGCGAGGAGGAGCAGGACACCGGTGCCCTCCTGCCACGCCGGTTCACGCGCGGGCGGCGCGAGAGAGGCCGCCTCCCCCCCCCGCGCCCCCGATGCTCGTCCGGGGGGGGACCTTGCTCACCCCGAGCGCGGCGCGGACGCGATTGAGATGGCGGACGCTGACGTCGAGGCCGAACCGCTCGCGCAACGCCGCTTGCACCGTGGGACCCGATGCGGACGGCGCCCCACGGCAATACGCGTCCAGCCACGCGCGGATCGGCGGGCGCAGTTTGGACGCATGCCCCTGTCGCCCGTCAACGAGGGCGGCGTCCCCCCGCTCGCCCACCGCCCGGCACAGCCGATACGCGGCCGTCCGGCTCGTCCGCACCTCCGCGGCCGCGGCCGCCCACGGACGCCCGTTTAGCATCCCCGCGACCAAGCGGGCCTTGGCCTGACGGCGCTGCCCATCGTCCATGTCCATGGCTCACCCCCTGTCCCTATGCCACTGTCTCGTCTAGGTCTATGATGGGCGTGCGTCCCGTCGGGCCTACCGAGCGCCCATCCACGCCGACTGCCCGCGCGCAGGTATTCACATCGGACCCGGCGGTTACCGGCGGTTACCGGACCAACGTCAGGCGAGGATCTGCGGGTTGCCCGTCACGGAGAAGACGTGGATCGCGGTCGCCGCGATCCTCCATCCGTCGGGAGTCCGCGTCAGGTGGTCCGTGTACCGCGCGCGCAGGGTCGCGTCGTCGCCGCCCTCGAAGCCCGGGATGTGGTGATACCCGACGAGGTACGAGTCGCAGGTCGCCGCGTCGCCGTCGACCTCGACCAGGAGGTTGCCGTAGAGCTGCTGCGTGGGATTCTCCGCGGCCGGGCGACGAAAAGTGTGCCGGAACAGGGCTGCCACCTCCGCCTTGGGCATCGTGCGCCGGGGGCCACCGAGCGCGGGGAGGTCGACGTCGACCTCGTCGGTGAAGAGCGTCTCGAACAGCGCCCAGTCCCGCGTGTCTAGAGCCAGGGCGAAGCGAGAGCGGACATCCTTGATCGCTTCGCGATCCAGCAAGACGTGCGACAAGTCGGCCATATCCGTATCCTCCGTAGTCATGATCCCGATCTTGTAAGTGACCGGGCATCTGGTAACACAACACAGCTAGTGGCGCAGCAGGTGATCGAACACCATCGCGATGAAGAGCCGGAGCAGAGCGCACACGTCTCGGCGAATCCGCGCGCTTCGTAGAGTGCGACAAGCGTCTCAAAGTAGCGCCGGAGCCGCCCCAGCGGCAGCATGGACGCGTCGAACGGTTAGGCGGGGGAGACGGTCTGGGTGTAGAACGCGCTGGGGTCCGCGGCCAAGGCGGCCTTGATCTTGACGCTCCACTCGTCGACGAGGACCTCGATCTTGCTGGCCTCGATGCCGTCAAGAGCCGCACGCACGACGTCGGCAGGATCGTTCTTCTCTCCATCCCAGCTAGCCATCAGATCGGTGTCGACGGCACCCACATGCAGGCCCGTGACCAGCGTCCCCTGGCCGGCGAGCTCCAGTCGGATGCCGTTGGTCAGGCTCCACTCCGCCGACTTCGCCGCGGCGTAGGCGTTGGCCCCGTCGTAGGAGAACCAAGACAACGCCGACAGCACGTTGAGGATCGCCCCGCCGCCGTTGGCGGCCAGCACGGGAGCGAAGGCCCGGACAACGTTGAGCGTGCCGAAGTAGTGCGTGTCCATCTCCAGCCGGATCTGCTCGAGATCGCCGGAGATCAGGTTGTGATAGGTGGACACGCCGGCATTATTGACCAAGAGGGTGACGTCCTGAGCGACGGCCGCCGCGGCGGCAACCGATGCCGGATCGGTGATGTCGAGGCGCAGCACCTCGACACCGGGCGTGTCGACGAGTGTGGGGTTGCGTGCCGTCGCGTAGATCTTGTGCGCGCCCCTCTCCCGTAGTTGCAGGGCGAAGTGCCGACCGATGCCACGGTTGGCGCCGGTGACGAGGGCGATGGATCCGGAAATCTTCATGGGTATCTCCTGAGAGTCCTGGTGGGCCAGCCCAACCCAGTTCCGCTGGATCGGGTCTGGCGCCCGAGCAATGCCCGAGCAATACGGGGGGACGTTGCCTACCCCCTCGCAAAGATGCGGTCGGCGCGCGCCGTCACCGGAACGATCACGCACGATCTATCCCATACACACAACCTCACGGTTCAGCTGTCACACACGGATAAAGGTGACCAGTCATCTACTAGCGCCATGAGGCTATCGACGTAGCAGCTGATCGAAGACCATGGCGATGAAGAGGTGCAGCGGGGCCGCGCTTTTCTCGGCCTTCATGCGCACCAGCGCCCCTTGCCATCCGTCGAGGCAAAACGCCGCGAGCGCGTCCGGGTCGGCTCCCGGAGGCAAGTCGCCGCGCCCGGCCGCCTCGTGGAAGACGGCGGCGAGCGTCGCCTGCCACCGCGCGAAGCCCGCCGCCAGGCGCGCGCGTATCGCCGCGCTCTGGTCGGCCATCTCCAGGCTCAGGTTGCCGAACAGGCACCCCTCGGCGAGCCCACGCCCCTCGTACAGCGAGACCAGCATCTCGAAGTAGCGCCGCAGGCGCGCGAGCGGCGGGTACGTGCGGTCCTCAAGGATCGCCGAGCCTGCGGTCCCCTCCGCGTAGCGGTCGATGACCGCGCAGGCGAAGTCCTCCTTGCTGTCGAAGTAGTAGTAGAACGAGCCCTTCGGCACATCCCCTGCGGCGACCAGATCCTTGACCCCGGTATGGTTGTAGCCGCCCGCGCGGAAGGTCTGCAGCCCGACCTCGACCAGATGGTCGCGCACGTCGTCTTTCGCCATCGCCCCTTGCCTCCTCCTGCATTGTAATGGACCGGTCGTCTACAAGATGCCACATGGGCGCTCCGTTGTCAAGCCTCTCCGGGTCCCGTTCTTGTTGTCCAGCATATACGAACAGCGCAAGGTCCTGGCGGTGTCCCCTTCCGGAGCAAAATAGACCTGATGGAAGAGCGCATCCGCACCTTTGAGCCGGCGGCGGGGACGCGCACGCACGTCCTGCTCGATAGTTGGTACGGGGCCAAACGGCTGTGGAAGGCGGCCCGCGCGCGTGACTTCCTGATCACGACCGGCCTCAAGGCCAACCGGTCGCTGTGCGTACCCGATCCCGACGCGGAGCAGGGCTGGCGCTGGCAGCAGGTGTCGGACTACGCCGCTGGCCTGACGGCGGACGACTTTACGCGGATGGACTGGCCCCGGCATGGCGACGACTCCGACGAGCCGCGCCAGGTCTACGTCCATGTCGTCCAGACGCGGGTGCGCTCCCTCTACCGCTGCCAACTCGTGATCGCCCGTCCCGCCCTCGACGCTCCCGCGTCCGCGACACGCTACTGGGCGTCGAGCGATCTGGACGCCGACCCGGCCACGCTGCTCGGCCACATCGCCGCGCGGTGGGATGTGGAGGTCTTTTTCAGCGACACCAAAGACCTGCTCGGCCTGGACCAGTACCAACTCATGACGACCACGGCCATCGTGCGCTTCTGGACCCTGGTCCTCGCCGCCTATACTCTTCTAGAGGAGGAGCGGGCACGATTGGCCCTGGAGCAGCAGCGCCATGTCACCGTCGGCGAGGCCCGCCGGGCGCTCCAACACCGCCATTATCGTCACCTCCTGGGCTGGATTGAGCAGGAACTCCACGCGGGCGTCGATGCCGACACCCTCTACGATCGCTTGGCGGCGTAACCATCATGAAATGTGCAAAGATAGAGTCCCCTGATTTCGCCCGTAAAACGTGCAATATCGAGCCTATCATCCCTGTCGATGATAGGCTCGTCGCGAGCGGGCGATATTGCATGCCGACAGAGGCCCGGTGACGGCTCTCAGGACGCCAACGGGAAGAGGTCGAGGCGGGCCTGACGAGCGGCCTTGGCGAGGGCGAGGCGGAAATAGGGGTCGGCGAGGGCGACGGGGAGGCCGGGGAGGACGCGCTGGTAGACGCCGGCCTGGCCGGCGCGGATGAGGCGGCGCAGCTGCTGGGCGCCGTGGCGCGCCTGATCGCTCGGGCTCCCCTCGCAGACGGCCACGAGCGCGGGGAGGTCGTGACCGGCGACAAAGCGGGCCAGGCGGTCGGGCGTCAGGGGTCCGGCCGCCGACACGGGCTCGGCGGCGAGCAGGTGACCGGCAACGACGACGAGGAGCGCCACGGCGGCCCGCTCATTCCAGCCCGGCCCGCTGACCGGCGGCCGGCGCGTCGGCTCCCTCATGCCGGTGTCCCTTCTCCCCGATGTCCGCCCATCCAGTAGCACAGCTGGTGGGCCTATCCCGCCGACGTGGTCGGGTCGTCCGCATCGAGCGGGCGTCGGGGATGATGCGCCACTCCTCGCCCCCGCGTGAAGCCGCGCATCTGGTCGGCCTCTCGGATGGGTGAGCGTCCCTGCATCCCTCCTCCGATATGCGCGCCCTTACGGTTCATGGCGTGCGCCCGACCCCGGCGAGGACGGCCGCACGGACGGGCTCATCCGCGAGCGGGTCGCGCGCGGCGTCGGGGCGCCAGCGCGGCGTCAAGACAAGGCCCGGCTCCACCACGTCCAGGCCCTCGAACAGCGCCTCGATCCGCGCGCGCGGCCGCGCAATCGTCGGGTTGCTGGAACGACGGTAGATCGCCTCGAAGCGCGCGATCACGTCGGCCGGCAGCCCGTCGAGCGTCGCGTGCGAGAGGACGATATAGCTCCCCGGCGCCAGCGCCTCTCGGAATGTACGGAGCGCGCGGTGCACCTCGTCGTCGTCGAGGACGAAATGCAGCACCGCCACGAGCAGGAGCCCCAGCGGCCGCCGGGCATCGAGCAGGCGGCGTGTCTCAGGATGCCCCAGGATCGCCGCCGGGTCGCGCAGGTCGGCCTCGATCGCGGCGACGCCGCGCGCGCCCTCTCCCTCCTCCGCCAGCAACTCCCGACTGTAGCGAACGGCAACGGGGTCGTTGTCCACATAGACGATGTGCGCACGCGGGCTGGCCCGCCACGCGACCTCGTGGACGTTGCCGACGGTGGGCAGGCCAGAGCCGACGTCGAGGAATTGGGCGATGCCCTGGCCGGCCAGATAGGCGACGGCGCGGCGCAGGAAGGCACGGTTGGCGCGGGCGGCCAGGGCGGCGTCGGGATAGTTGTCGAGGACGTGCTCGGCGGCGGCGCGATCGGCCGTGAAGTTCTGCTCGCCGCCGAGGAGGTAGTCGTAGATCCGCGCCGCGTTGGGCCGGTCCAGTTCAGCACCCTGGCCGTCGGTCATCGGCACCCCCTCTCCGCACCCCTGTCCCCGTTTCCGTGCGCATCGGCCCCGCGCATCGTGGGCACCGGTGCCGGCCGCGCCGGCCAGGAGGGACGCGCGAAGACGAAGCGCAGCGTGGCCACGGTCGGCGCCACCAAGGACACGACCGCGCTCAGGCGCGCTTCCCACGTCTGCGGCGTGCGGAACAGGTGGCGCACCAGGTGCCCTTTGAGCAGTAGGACGACGATGAGCACGGCAAACCGCCGGGGGCGCAGACGTCGGCGCAGCCAACGCCGGGCGCGGGCGGGGGGCGTATTCAGCAGGAAGGCATCGGGGTCGCCCAGGCGCGCGTCAGCGTCGGCGTGGAGCAGGCGCCCGACCTCGTGGGAGGTGGCGATCCAGGCACGGCACGCCGCGCAGCCCGCGGTGAGGTGCGCCGCCACGACCGCCGTCCGGTCCGGGGCCAGGGTCCCCTCGTCGTAGGCTTGCAGCTCGTCCAGCGTGAAGTTGTGCGCCGTGGCCAGCGTGGCCTCCCGCATCGTGTCCCCCTTTTCTTTCTCAGCTACTTATCAGCATACCGCCTCCGGAACTCCGCGCGGGCGCGCGTCAGGCGCTTCTGGGCGGCGTCCTCGCTATGCCGAGCCAGGCGGCGATCTCGGGGATCGTGTAGCCCCGGTCGTCGTGCAAGACCAACACCACGCGCAGCGCGCGGCTCAACTCCGCAGCGGCTTCGCGGATCAGCAATTGCACGAGAGGGTCCGCAGCGCGCGGCAGATGGTGGCGCAGCCGGTCGAGCGCGGCTTCCCGTCGCCCCCGCTGACGGATGTCTTTGAGCATGCGGTTGGTGGCGATGCGACGCAGCCATGGATAGAACTCCTCGGGATCGCGCAGGTCGGCGGCGCGGGCGGGGTTCCCCACATCGCGCAAGGCCGCTTCGAGCCGGGTGCGGTAGCGCGCTACCAGGCGCAGGAAGGCGGTGCCGTCGCCGGCCTGGGCGGCGGCGACGAGCGTGCGGTCCGGGACCTCGTCCTCGCCGTACGTGGTCATCATCGACCGGCTGTCCTAGCGTGCAGGCCATGGTGGGGATGCCTGCTCCCACTATAGGCCGACGAGACCCGGCCATGCCTGTCATGCGTCGTGGTACCGATGACACGGGTGGATACGTTAGAATACGGTGAGGGTGATTATGTGTGGCGCCGCACCGGACACATGGTGCCGTTCACGCGACGAGGTTGCGCCACATGGCCGAAACAGAGATACGGAGGCGATATGGACTTCGAGCGAGAGCGTGACATCGGGGCAACGTTAGCCCACCGTGCCGGCGCTGTCCTGCTGTCGCACTTTCGTAGTCGCCGGTTCGAGAGCCGCCAGAAAGGCGCGCGCGACATCGTCACGACAGCGGACATAGCCAGCGAGGCGGTGCTGATGCGCGGCCTCACGGAGGCGTTCCCGGACGACAGCGTCGAAGCCGAAGAAGGGGGTAGGGTCGCGGCTAACCCCTCACGCGTCTGGTACGTCGACCCATTGGATGGCACCGTCAACTACGCGCGTGGTATACCGCAGTGGTGCGTGAGCATCGCGCTTTTTGGGGATGGGGTCCCCTTGGTCGGCATCATCTATGACCCAATCCATGGCGAGACGCTCACGGCTGTGTCCGGGCGCGGCGCGTGGCGGGACGGCACGCCCGTGCCACGACGCGCGGACGTCCCCCTGGAGGACGCGTGCGTGTATCTGACGATCGATGTCGACGACGAGGGTCGCCATGTCGGGGTGGACGATGTCGCGGCGCTGGCGCCGCACGTCTCGCGGACGCGATCGCTGGGCTCGGTGGCGCTCGGGCTCGCGTACACGGCCGTGGGTCGGCTCGACGCGGTCGTCCACAGATCGGCCCACACCTGGGACTACGGCGCCGGCGTCCTCCTCGTGCGCGAAGCCGGCGGGGTTGTGACGGATCTCTCGGGGGAGCCGTACATGGCCGGCACAGTAGCCCTCATCGCCGCCGCGACCCCCGCTCTCCACGCCGATCTCGTCGCCCTCCTACGCTAGCAGGGCTCGTAAAAAGTCGACGGGACGCCCATGATATGGCGATAACCATCCAGCGTTGGCCGTGGCCCTTCCTGCGCATCGCGCATCGCGGCGCACCCGGCCTCGCCCCCGAGAACAGCCTGCAGGGTTTCCTGCTGGCCGCCGCGCTCGGGGCCGACATGGTCGAGACAGACCTGCGCGCCACGGCCGACGGCGCGCTGGCGCTGGCGCACGACCACCTCCTGCGGGCGCCCGACCGGCGGGCGGTCGACGTTGCCCGCACGCCGTTGGCCGCCCTGCGGCGCCTCCCTCTGGCCGGCGGCCCGCTGCCCACCTTCTCCGAGGCGCTCGACTTGCGCCATCACGGCGCCCCGCTCGCGTTCAACGTGGATATCAAGGAGCCCGGCCTCGCCTCGGCCCTCGTCCGGGCGCTGCGCGCGACGGGCCGGCGCGAGGGTATCCTGCTGACGGGAGATGCGGCGCCGACCTTCGCCGCGGTGCGGGCCCGGGAGCCGTGGGTGTGCGCGGCCTTGACGCGGTCCGCCCACCGGCGCGAGGCGCCTCTGTACGCGCTCATGCGCGCACGGCCGCGGCCGGTTGGGCAGGCGTACGGGCTGTGGCTGGCCGCGGCCGCCCGGTCGGCGGGTGTCGGGGCGTTGACCGTGGAGCAGACGCTCGCCACGCCAGAAACCATCGCCCTGTGCCACCGCGCCGGACTACGCCTCCTGGTCTGGACCGTGGACGACGGCCCGCGGATGCGTTTCCTGCACGACGCGGGCATCGACGGCATCACGACCAACCGCATCGATCTCCTGACCAGCCTTGATGGAGGGCGCGACCTGGCCGGCGCCGACCGGCCGGCCGGCGACTAGCCCCCCGCCAGCGGGCAGGGATATCGCACATCAGGCGTTCCGACCACCGCGACAATGGCTGGATTGGGAGAATTTAACCTCCTTTTAATGTTGCCTTAATACCGCCTTAATGGCGCCTCGGTATGATGAGGCAGTCGTGCGGGTCGCCGGGAGCGTGGTGTGACGCCGAGGGCTCTGGCCCGACGTCGGGGACGGGATAGGTATAGGGGGGACGATGCTTCTCGCGGACACCTTTGGCGGTCTTTTTGGCAGGCTAAAGCTGGCGTCGCGCCCGTTGACGCGCGGCGTGATGGTCGCCGCCGTCGTGGCCGGGGTCGGGCTCGCGCCCGCCCAGGCGACGCGACAGCGCGCCGTACAGAGCACTATCTATTTCTATGGGCTGGACGATACGAACGTGGCCGACCTGTGGACCGGGACGCTCTTGCCGGATTTCGCCAAGGCGTACCCGCAGTACACGGTCAAGTTCGTCAATCTCCTCCATGGCAACGGCTCGCAAGGGCTCATCGATCGCATCGTGGCCGCGCAGGCCGCCGGCAAGAAGGCGCTCGACCTGGATATCTTCGAGGATGTGCCGTTCGCCTACAACTTCCCTGCGGGAAAAACAGCGTTCGACTACTTCTCCCCGATCACGGTGAAGGACGTGCCCAACATCAAGCTGATCGACCCGGCCGTCCAGGCTCAGGGCCGCAACCTGGGCCTCGCCTACCGCGCCTCGGCCGTCACGTTGGCCTATGACACGCTCCATGTGGCCAAACCGCCCACGACGTTCGATGGCCTGATTGCCTGGATCAAGGCCCATCCCGGCAAGTTCACCTATTGCCGCCCCGAGGACGGCGGCAGCGGCAACAACTTCATCGCCCGCACCCTGCTCAACTACATGGACCCGCGGGCGCTCAGCAAGCCCTACAACACCGCGGCGGAGAAGGACTGGCCCAAGGCGTGGGCGCTGCTGCGCTCCATCGAGCCGGATCTTTACAAGGGCGGCTTCCACCCCGCCGGGAATACCCCGGTGCTCAACCTGCTCGGCCGCGACACCATCTGGATGGCCACGGCGTGGTCCGACCAGGGGCTGCAGGCGCGCGACCAGGGCACGCTGCCGGCCACGATCGCCTTCACCCAACTCACCCCCCCGTTCCCGGGCGGACCCAGCTTCACGTCCATACCCACGGCAGCGCAAAACAGGCTGGGGGCCCTGGCGCTGCTCAACTTCGTGCTGAGGCCGGAGGAGCAGGCCAAGATCGCCACGGCGATCGAGGGCTTCCCTGGCATCGCGTTCAAATACATGCCGGCCACGCTCATCAAACGCTATGGGTCCCTGAGCAAAGGCTTCGCCACCTGGCCGGGCGGCCAGTGGGACGCCGATCTGGCCAAGGGCTGGGCGGCCAACGTCCCTGCGGGCCGGTGAGCGACACGGCAGCCGGGGCCGAGGGGTAGGCCATGGCCGCGCCGCCAACGCCCATCATGCCGATCGGCCCGGCGGCGTCCGCGCGACGCCGCCGGGCCGTCGGGCTGCGCGACACGGCGATGGCCTACGCGCTGATCCTGCCGGTCTTCATTGTCCTGTTGTCCATGATTGTCCTACCCGCCCTTGCCGTCGTGCGGGACTCGGTCGCCGCGCCGGGGGCCGTCGGGCGCCCCCCGGTGAGCCTGCGCCTGTACACCTCCCTCCTCGGCAACCCGATCACCCGCCACGACATCGCCTTCACGATGGGTATCACGGTGGTCACCGTGGGCCTCTTGCTGCCGCTGTGCTACGCGCTGGCGCTCTACCTGCGCTTCGCGCGCGGCCCCCTCGTAGGCTGGTGTCGTTTCCTGTGCATCGTCCCGCTCTTCGTGCCGACCATCATCTCCGCGTTCGCCTTCATCACGTTCTTCCAGAATCAGGGGGTACTCGATAGCCTCCTGCGCGCGCTGGGCATCGAGCGGGCGCTCCACTTCACCTACAACGAGCCGATCAACGACCACGCCGGCGTGGGTATCGTCCTGGGCGAGTTGTGGAACAGCATCCCGGTGACGGTCCTCCTGCTTGGCGCCGGGCTTGGCGACATCGACGACGCGCTCATCGACGCGGCGCGCGACGTGGGGGCCGGCCCCTGGGCCATCTTCCTGCGCATCGTCGTGCCCTTGACGATGCGACCCGCGCTCGTCGCCCTCACGCTGAGCTTCCTCGGCGTCCTGGGCAGCTTCACGATCCCCTATTTGCTGGGGCCGTCGGCGCCGCAGATGCTCGGGCCGCTGCTCGACACCATTTTCGCCACCTACCGCGAGCCGCCGCGGGCCGACGCCCTTGCGGTGATCATGTTCTTGCTCTCGGCCCTGGTCGGGGTGGCCTACGTCGTCGCCGTGTCGCGCCGCTCCGGCGCCGGGGCCACGGGGAGGGACTAATGGATAGACGGGGCGCGGTGGTGGTCGGTGGAGGGGCGACGCGAGGCAGGATGAGGGGCAATGCGGGCGCGGCTGGCGGCCGCGCGCTCACGGCCGCCCTGTCGGTCGGCGGCGTGGGCCTGCTCACGGCCTTTATCATCGGGCCGCTCCTGTCCATGGCGATGTGGGCGTTCGCCGACGCCTGGTCCTACCCGTACATCATCCCCCAGCGATGGTCTTTCAAGTGGTGGGGGTGGGTGTTCAGCCATACCAACATGGGCGACGCGATCAAGCTGAGCCTCGAGGCGGCCACGGCGGCGACCCTGGCCGCGACGGCGGTGTGCGTGCCCGCCGCCTACGCCTTCGCCCGCTTCCGCTTCCGCGGCAAGCAACCGCTCCTGCTCTCCTTCCTGGCCGCCAACGCCTTCCCCAAGTTCGGCCTGTACGTCAGCATCGCCACGCTGTTCTACGAACTGAGCCTGATAGACACCTTGCAGGGGATCGTGCTGATCCAGATGCTCGAGACGCTCGTGTTCATGATATGGATACCGACCACGGCGTTCCAGAACGTGCCGCGCGCGCTGGAAGAGGCCGCGCGCGACGCCGGGGCCACGGCGCTGGGGGCGTTCCTGCGCGTGACGCTGCCGCTGGCGGCCCCGGCGATCGGGGTGGCCATGCTGCTCTCCTTCGTCTCCGCCCTGGACGAGGCGCAGGGGACGCTAGTCGTCGGCCTGCCGGACTATCGGACGATGCCCCTGCTTATGTACGACGTGATCAACAGCTATCCGCTGCCGGTCGGGGGCGTCTTCGCGGTAGTCCTCTCGATCCCCTCGTTGATCGTCCTCGTCGTGGCGCGGCGCATGCTCGCGCGCCGAGGGCTCGTCCCAGGGACCGCATAGCGCATAGGTAGGAGGAGGAGAGTCGCCCATGGCTGTCCTGGCAGTCGTCGATTTGGTCAAGAACTACGGCCGCGCGCCCGCGGTCCGCGGCGTCTGCCTCACCGTCGCCGACGGGGAGTTGCTCTGCATCCTGGGGCCGTCGGGGTGCGGGAAATCGACGACCCTGCGCGTGATCGGCGGGTTCGAGCAGGCCGACGGCGGCGACGTGCGCCTCGACGGCGTCAGCATCGCCGGATTGCCCCCGAATCGGCGACCGACGGCGATGGTCTTCCAGAAATACACGCTCTGGCCGCACATGCGTGTCTCCGATAACGTCGCGTTCGGCCTACGCCTGCGCCACCTGGACAGGGCGACGATCGCCGGTAAGGTGGGGGAGGCGCTCGACCTGGTCGGCCTGCCGGGGGTAGGTCGGCGCTACCCCCACCAGCTCTCGGGCGGCGAGCAGCAGCGCATCGCCCTGGCCCGGGCGCTCGTGCTTGAGCCCCGTGTGCTCCTCCTCGACGAACCACTCTCCAATCTTGACGCGCGCTTGCGCGTGCGTATGCGCGAGGAGATCAAGCGTATCCAGCGGCGCGTGGGCATCACCACCGTCTTCGTGACGCACGATCAGGAGGAGGCGCTCTCGGTCGCCGACCGCATCGCCGTGATGAACGAGGGACGGCTGGAGCAGGTCGACACGCCCACGGCCGTCTACAACCGGCCGCGCACGCTCTTCGTGGCCGACTTTATCGGGCGCATGAATCTGCTCGCCGCGACATACATGCGCGACCACGGGGCGCTGCAACTGGAGATCGGCCTGGCGCCGGCCCCTACAGACGCACCCTGGCCCGCAGGGGCCGAGCTCGTGGTGGCGATCCGCCCCGAGGATCTGCGCCTGGCGCGGCCCGACGACGGGTTCACCTTTCGCGCGCGGGTCGAGGTCGTGATGGAGCTTGGACACTATCGCCAGGTTAGCCTGCAGGCCATATCCGGCCCCGTACCCGGCCCCGCCTTGACCATGATCGTGGGTAAAGACGCGGACATGCGCGCCGGCGAGTCTATCGCGGTCACGCCCACGCGGTACCTGGCCTACGCGCGTCCCGCGGGGGTGACGGGTGAGGACCACGACCGTCGGGCAGAGGATGCGCCCGCCCCGTTAGAGGTGGCCCTGGACGCGACGCCGCGTGTCGCCGTCTGAGGCGACGCCGATCGGTCCCCGCCACGGCTACGTCACATGGCTATCCCAGGTTGAAGACTCTGAGCGCTCACACTGCTCGACGGTGTGCGCGATGAAGCCCTGTGTCTCGCCCGTGTCACCGCCGCATGCGTCGGGGCGGTCTTTGCGCCACTCCAAGGCGCGATCGATGAGGGGCGCCCATCGTTGGCCCAACGTTTCCTTCACCCACCGCGCCGCGGCCGGCTTCGACACGACGGCGCCGTGCTCCAGCGTGTAGAGCATGCGGCACATCGTCAGGACGGCGTAGGCCTGATATCCGGGGCGTTCCAATGGCCACGGGTCATGGATCATCGGGCCCCACCACGCGCGCATGAAGAGCGCGACGCCCCGGTGTACACGGCGACGTAGAATTGACCCATCTGCGCCAATTTGGCTTGACCCATCTTTTTCAAGTAGCTCGTTCCTGGCGTGTGCCCTCATCTCTGGTAGATGCTGATCGAGGCCTTTGCCATCTGGCCTAATAAGGGTCAAGCTACATTGGCGATTGCTGGGTCAAATCTCACCGGCGTTGACACCGGCGGAGGTCCCGCGGATCGACGGGGTCGATGAGCGTGCGCGGCGGGGGTCCGGCGACGACGACGCCGCGCGTGCGCAGGATGTGGCGCTGGACCACCCACCCGCTGTCGAGCTCGTCCATGCGCAGTGTCTCGTCTGGCCCGCGCTCGATGTGTGGATGGGTCGCACGGGCGGGATCGTGGCGACGGAGGGCGTCCTGGGCGATGTAGACGACCTCGACCTCCGTCGCCCAGGGGGACGCGCTCGCATTGAAGCGCGCATGCATCGCGCGCAGGGCCGTCAACTGGTCGGCCGCGACATCGACGTCGGTCACCACGATGTAGTCGATGTCGCTCCGGTGCGGGTCGAAATCCCCCAAAGCGAGGGACCCCGTGAGATACATGCTGTGGAAGTGGTCCCCCAGGATAGTGCGCGCTTCCTGTCGGAGGAGGTGCAGCGCCGCATTGACGTCGGGATACAGTGTCGGACGCAGGCTGGGCCCCTCCCCTCTTACCTGGCTAGTCATCGGCCACTCCTATTGCCCAAAGGTGGTCAACTACTAATCTACCACGTCATAGCTCGTGTGTACGCCGTACAAGCTTGAACCAACGAGGTCGTTGCAACCTTGTGGCGAGCGGTGCGGTAAAAACTTATTAGCACTAATATCATTCGACACTATCGGCGCATCTCAAGCTCGACGGTCGCGATCACCTCTCTCCGATTCCTCCCGCGTCCGTTGCACAAAGCAGTCGAGGCTGCAACAAATCTCTGTATATTCATACAGACACCAATCCGTCGCGCTGGTCGTTCTCCCGCCTGTACGGGTCATCACACACGAGATGATCGACGGATAGCCGGCGCAGCGACGAGAGTCACAACTGTAGCCGGTATGCCGTGTGTCGTGGGTACGCTGCCCCGCAAGTGTTTTGCCACATGCTTCGGTGCCTGAAAGCGCGGGATGAGAGACTTGCGCCCTGGGTTCTCATGGTGTCGCCGCCGCTGTAGCGGTGCGTTTGGCGGCCTGCAGGCGCTTGGTGGTGGCGCCGATGGCATAGACGGCGATGCCCTCCACGCGCGGGTCGAGCGCAGCGTAGCCCTCGATGATAGCCGCGTCCTCCGGGTCGGCGGCGAGGGCCTCGGCCACTTTCGCCCACTGCTTGCGGGCGACGACGACGGTGTAGCGCGTGCCGGCGGGCGGCTCCGGGAGGCCCTTGGGCAGGTCCGGCACCTGCTCGCCGACGAGGGCGACGTCGACGGCCTGGTCCTGCTCGACGGCGGTACCGGGGCGGCCGATGACGGTGATCTTCACGGTGGTTGCCCTCCCTGGGTTGTCGTGCTGTAGCGCGACCATAATCTCGCGGTAGGTGTTGTCGGTCCATAGCGTGGGCGACCGGGGTGGCGTCGGGGCTGGGGGGGTGCCTGGCCCCATCCTCTTCGGGCGCCCGGATGGCGGCGGGAAGATGTAGGCGCGGTCCTCGCGGCTCACCTCATCGCTCGTACGCATGAGGTAGAAGAAGGTGCCGCCAGGGGTGCGGCGGTGGCCGTCGGGGAGCGTGAGCCCGCCCTGGGCCTCGACGGTGAGGGCCTGACCGAGCAAGGCGCGCGCCCGCTCGGGGCCGAGGCGGTCTACCGCGCGGGTGATGAGGCGGATGGGCGGGGGCCTCGCTTCGCCGAGCACGGCGGCGATGCCATGGGCCAGCGCCCACACGTCGGGAGGCACGAAAGCGTACGACACGGACGGCCGCACCGCCGCCGCTACCGTCGGCGCCGCCACTTCCGTCAGTGGCACAGTGCCAGCCGGTCCCGCACTTGCCTCCCCCACCGCGCCGGTCGGCGCTGTTATGTCATGTCCCACAGTGTGCTCCCGTCACGGGTCGATGCGCCAGATACCCTCACTATAGACGAGCCGGCGTTCCTCGCGGCGCGTGTCCAGGCGCGCGAGCTGGGCCGGGAGCGCGTCGAGGGCCTGCGTTATGTCGAGCGCGCCGCGCGCCCGGATAGGCGCGAACACGCCGTCGGCCTTGAGTTGGAGCGTGGCCAGCGCCGGGCGTGCCCCCACCCCAAGCGCGGCGGCGAGGGCGGGGGTGACGCCGGCTGGGTCGAGCGGGGCGAGCTTCTCGTCGAGCGGATCGGTTATCTCTGGTGTCTCCATCGCGCAGGCCGGTGGGGTTGTCACCGTCGCGCGGGGCCACTGTCCCCTACCAGAACAACGTCACCAGGTCGTCCACCACGGGCGGCGTCGCCCACGGGCGGCGTCGCCCACGGGCGGCGTCGCCCACGGGCGGCGTCGCCATCATCACCTTCCGCGACCGCCCATGAGCGCGGCTCCCTCGTGCTCCCCGTGCGCCCCTGTGCGCTCCGCGCGGGGCGGGCATGTGGGACGCCTATCTGGCGGCGCTGCACGAGCGGGGGCCGCTACCCCAGGGTAAAGGATGCTAGGCGGGTGCAATACCCCCCCGATGTCGCCCGTAAAATGTGCAGTATCGGGCCTATCACGCCTGTCGATGATAGGCTCGTCGCGAGCGGGCGATATTGCATGCCGACAGAGGCTCGGTGACGGCTCTCAGGACGCCAACGGGAAGCGGTCGAGGCCGGCCTGACGAGCGGCCTTGGCGAGGGCGAGGCGGAAGAAGGGGCCGGTCAGGGCGACGGGGAGGCCGGGGAGGACGCGCTGGTAGATGCCGGCCTGGCCAGCGCGGATGAGGCGGCGCAACTGCTGGGCGCCGTGGCGCGCCTGCTCGCTCGGGCTCCCCTTACAGGCGGCGACGAGCGCGGGGAGGTCGTGGCCGGCGACAAAGCGGGCCAGGCGGTCGGGCGTCAGGGGTCCGGCTGACGCTGTGGGCTCGGTGGCGAGCAGATGTCCGGCGACGAGGATGAGGAGCGCCACGGCGGCCCGCTCATTCCAGCCCGGCACATTCACAGGCGGCCGGCGCGTCGGCTCCATCAGGCGCCGTCCCCGTCATCGTCGTGGTGCCCGGTGGCCGGGCGGGCGGAGTGCCAAAGCGGGAGAATGATGTAGTCCGCCTCCCCGTCGAGGGTGACACCGGGCACATGGTCCAGGGAGGCGACATCGGTCTCCGCGTCGGCGGGCGGGTCGGCGGGCGTGTTGGCGGGCATGGGCAGGTCGCACAATGCGGCGCCACGCGCGGGATCGCCGAAGAGGGCGGCGCCGATGTCGGCGGCGGAGAGAGGGCCGCGGGCGCTCACGAGCTGGCCGTCGGCGTCCACCCGCACGGCGAACACCTCGCCGGTGCCGACGTGCTGCCAATACGCGACCGTCGTCCGTGCCATGCTCCTCGCCCTGCTCTCGCTTCTTGCCCTCGCCGTGGCCTCGGGTGGCGCCGCGCCGCCCCTCCCCCTCGCAGTATCGCAGGCGCCGGCGATCCCAGCGGCCTGTCGTGCGACGCCGACGCAGCCCTCGCCGCCGTCCGCGAGCGCCCCTGAGCATGACGCCTGGCCCGTACCGTGTGCCCCGTCGCTGCGCGCGGGGCCGACGTGCGCGGGGGCTGGGACCATGGGTGGTCCCACGTCGTCGTGGTCCCCGCACCACGCGTGGTCCCTCACCCAGGGTAAAGGGTGGGACCACCGTGGTCCCACGGGGCCTATTTCACGCGTCAAACGAGGGACCAACGAGGGACCACGGCTGTGGTCCTAGTACCACGGTTGGTCCCTTGGAAACGGCTTGTGTGGTCCCGCAGAATCGGCCTCGTGGTCCCACAGCATCGGCCCGATGGGGCCACGCCGGCGCGCCCTGTCGCCCCACAATGAGGGTCGCCCTATCGCTCCCCCAACGGGCTAACGGTGGCCGTCCAGACGAGGCCGCATGACGCGCAGGACAGCGACGATGAGCAGGATGGCCAGGGCCACATACGCGCCGACGAGGGCGGCGGCGAGGATCGCGGCCACGACGTGGAGGGCCGGCGCGGAGGCATGGGCGAGCGGGACGAGGAGGGCCGCGAGCACGAGGGCGGCGAGGCAGAGCGTCCAGACGCGGCGAGCGTGGGTGTCGGTCATGTGTCACCTCTGGCGGCTCGCCAGTCTCTCAGACGATGCCGTTGATAATGTCGTGTGGCCTGCCCCTTCTGTCACTCACTGCCGGTCATACCTGCCCTGTAGCGTTACCTTCGCCCGCAGTATAACGCCAGGAGTCGCGGCGACACGGACGGCAAAAACGGCCGTCAGCGCGACATAGGGCGACCATTGTGGTGGACTGGGGAGCGTCGGTGCATGCATGACTGTGCAAGAAAGTGTATAGCCATGCAGGCGTGGTCGCCTGCATGGCTCAGCGAACAAGCGCGCCTACCACCTATCATCCGTAACTAGTTAGTATTGCTATGCGGGAGGGATGCGCCGATCTCACGCATGTTGTTAGTGCTAACGAAGGGTTGCTGCATGTGTGACGCGCAACTGGCGCAGGCCTGTCTCACAGCCACAAGGGAGCCGCCTTGAAACGAACGGATGGGCTAATCGGCCAACACGCCTGTCACACCGCTTAGCCGTGCGCCCCCTCACCCTGCCGTGCGCATCGACACCTCCTGCTCAATCTTTAACAGCCTTTTAACCTCCCCTTAATGCCCCTTTAAGGCGTGAGGCGTACACTGCCAACTATGTTCCGCTGTGGCCACGCGGAATGGTGGAGGACGCGCGCGACCGCCGCATGCGCGTAATTACAACGCTCCCGGACACGGTCTATCAGCCACGCGAACGGGTTGCTATGACGAGGAGGAAAGCTCGATGATCGACAGGAACCGCACCGGATCGCTGTCACATGTATTCGGCCCTGCGCACGCGACGGTCCGCCACGCACTGCCCGGGAAAGCTGCCTGGCGCTGGCGTGCGCCACAACTAGGCGTCGTGGTGGCCCTGCTGACGCTCACAACCATGACGGTGGAAGCGGTGTCGCTGGGACACATCACCGTGGGGCGACAAGCGAACGGATCGGTCGTGACGTCCACCCGCCAGGTCATCACGCCGGTCGGGCGTCAGGTCGCGTTTCGGGGACGTCCCAACGCCGTCGCGGTGAGTCCCGACGGCACGACAGCGGCGTTCCTCACCGCGTACTACAAGGCCATCATGGTGGTTGATCTCGCGGCGGGAACGGTGAAGCAGGAGTTTGCCCCCGGCGATAACAGCGCCTCGTTCGACGGCATCGTCTACGCGCGCGATGGCCGCCGCCTCTACGCCTCGCTAGCCAGTGGCAAAATCCTGATCGCCACCGTCGGCACGACGGGGACGCTGTCCCTCGGCGCCCTGGTCTCCCTGCCACAGCCCACCGGCAATCCTTATCCGGGCGGCCTGGCGCTCTCCGCCGACGGCAAGACGCTCTACGTCGCGCTCAGCCGCGACAATGCGTTGGGGGTGTTCGATCTGTCCACGCAAAAGCTCGTCGCCGAGATCCCGGTCGGCAATGCCCCGCACAGTGTCGCGCTTGCCGGCGGCAAGGCTTATGTGACCGACGAGGGAGGTCGTCGGGCCGTACCCGGCGATTTCACCAACGACTCCGGGGGAGCCGCTATCGTGGCCAACCGGGGGAGCGGCGGAGCCACCACCGGGACGGTCTCCGTGGTCGACCTCGCGGCGCGCACGACGACGCGGACGATCGCCGTGGGCCTGCACCCGACCGCATTGTACGTGCATAACCAGGACCTCTTCGTGGCCAACACCAACAGCGACACCATCTCGGTGATCGATACGACGCGCGACCAGGTGGTCAAGACGATTACCGTACAGCCTTTCCCCCACGCGCCGTTCGGCAGTTCGCCCAACGCCCTGGCCATGCTGCCCGGACAGCGCCTGGTGGTGAGCCTGGGGCGCAACAATGCCCTGGCCGTCTATGACTGGCAGGGCGCGTCGATGCCGGTGCGCTTCGCGGGCCTTGTCCCGACGGGCTGGTACCCCGGCGGTCTGGCGACGGACCGGCGGGGCAATCGCCTGGTCGTCGCCAACGTCAAAGGCGTCGGCTCACTCGGGCCGCCGCAAGCGGTGGGGCCGAGCCCGGACACGCGCCGGGTGGGCCCGTACGTGCACTCGTACCTGGGCAGCGCGTCGCTGATCCCGTACCCCACGACACGTGAGTTGGCGCGCGACACGACGCGCGTGGTGCGCAACAACGGCTGGGATCGCCTGGGCGACGAATCGAATCTCCGCGCGGACAACACAGGGGGCGACGTGCCGGCGCGCGCGATCCCGCTGCGCATCGGCGACCCCTCGACCATCAAGCACGTCTTCTATATCATCAAGGAAAATCGCACCTACGACCAGATCCTGGGCGACATCGGACGCGGCAATAGCGATCCAAGCTTGACGGTGTTCGGCCGGGACGTCACCCCCAACCACCACGCCTTGGCGACGGAGTTCCCGCTGCTCGACAACCTGTACGCCAGCGGCTCGAACTCGGCCGACGGCCACCAGTGGACCGACCAGGCTATGGCGCCGGACTACCTCGAGAAAGCGTTCGGCAGCTTCGTGCGCAGCTACCCCTTTAACGGTGGTGACAGTCTGGCCTATCTGCCCACCGGCTTCCTGTGGCAGGATGCGTTACGGCAGGGCCGCACGGTGCGCAACTACGGCGAGTATGCCAACCAGTTCACCGGACCGCAGGGCCAGTACGGGACCTGGAGCGACTGGTATCACGACGCGCTGATCCTTGATGGACAGGAGCAAGGGCAGCTCCATGCGCCGCTCGGCACGTTCCAGACACGCTCGGATGTGCCGTCAAACGACCGCTTGCTCGACCGCAATTTCCCGCCGTTCGATACGGGGATTCCGGACCAGTACCGCTACCAAATCTTCCTGCGCGACTTCAACCGCTACGTCGAGAACGGCACCCTGCCCAGCCTGTCGTTGATGGAGTTGCCCGCGGACCACACCTCGGGCACGGCGCCGGGTTATCCCAGCCCGCGCGCGCAGGTGGCCGACAACGACCTGGCCCTGGGCAAGATCGTCGACACGATCAGCCACAGCCCCTACTGGCGCGACTCGGCCATCTTCGTGGTCGAGGATGACGCGCAGAACGGCGTCGACCACGTGGACGGTCACCGCACCGTCGGCTTTGTCATCAGCCCTTACGCGCGACGCGGGATCGTGGATAGTACCTACTACACGCAGATTGACATCGTGCGCACCATCGAGCAGATCCTGGGCTTGCCGCCGATGAATCAGATGGATCTGGCGGCGACGCCGATGCGTGACGCCTTCACCAACACCCCCGATGACCGGCCGTTCGACGCGCTGCCGAACACGGTGCCGCTGGACGAGCTCAATCCTGATCCCAACGCCACACCCAGCCCTACCGCTGTGGCTACGGTGAGCGCCACGATACCCGCGACCGTGACGCCGACGGTCACGCCAACAGTCGCCGCGAGTGCCACGATACCCGCGACTGTGACGCCGACGGTCACGCCAACAGTCGCCGCGAGCGCAACCGCGACGACCCCAGCCGCGACGACTACGATGCCCACGAGTACATCAATGGTCAGCGCGACAGGCCCGACCACGGCCACGCCAACCGCCGATGGTTCTACGGCGCAAGCCGCGTGGGCATCGGCATCGGCCGCCATGTTCCACGGGGCACGCTTCATCCCTGATGGGCCCGATGAACGGTTACTCAACCGCGCCATCTGGTACAGCGTCAAGGGCTACACCACGCCCTACCCGGGTGACAAGGCGGTGCTCACGCCGCAAGAGGTCCTGGACCAGGACCACTACCTGTGGCAGGTGCGCCCCGACTTCAGCGCGGGCCACGGCGCGCGGCCGTAGACAAAGAGGTGGGCGCGCGGTCGGTGGGACTCCGCTGGCCGCGCGCCCTGTTTTGGTCATCGTTCCCGTAAAGCTAAGGACGCTGTTCATGCGTACGATCACACCGCCCACGGCGCGCCGCCTCGTCGCATGGCTCGCGTTCCTCGTGCTCCTGCTGTCTCCATGGGTGGCCCTGCGCTGGGGCTCCTACGCGGATGCCGCCAGCGCTCCGTTCACCGTCGCCCTGAGGGGGGCGATGGTGCGGTTCGACCTGAGCGGCACGGAGCCCGACGGCGACCCGATTATCCACGCCGCCATGGACACAATCCTGCGCGACGCGCGATCGGCAGGCGTCGCCGGCGCGCTGCCCCCCAGCCGGCTCGTCCTCTCCGCCTACCTGGAGAACTTCTCGCCCGGCACGACGCCCGTGCTGCCCGACCTGCTGCGCCCCGATCAAGCGGCGACGGGATTGGGCGGCTTCATGCAGGGCAAGGCGGCGCTGCTAGACGCGGCCGGTCACATCGCCTACCGCGGCGGCTTGCTCGCCGAGGTCTTCACGGACAACTCCGTCCACCTCGTCGTCGATCTAGGGCGCGTGGGGGCGCCGACGACCGCCGCGCCGCTGCGCTTGCTGGGGGCGATGACGCTGCGCAAGGACCTGACGCTGACGGGGGCGTTACGCGCGCCGGGGGGGCTGACGGCGTCCGATGTCGCGGCGCTGCGGGTGCGGCCCCGTCACGGGGCTGGCCCCTCGTGGCAAGCGGTCGTGCACGCGCTCGCCGTGCGCCAGCCACCCCAGGTCGGCAGAGGGCGGGCGCAGCGCTACGCCCTCCCGACGCCACCGCCGCACCCGCGCGGGTAGCGCGATGACGGATTGTCTTGTGATTCCACCATGCGATGTCGAGAGTGGGAACCTGCCGCCTGGGATCGGGGTGTGACAAGCAACGGAACGGATTTGTACGGTAAGGGCATTTAGGGCATTTAAGGCGAAATCGGAGGGTTTAGCGAGGGTTTAGTGGCAGTCTTGCCAGAGGAAATCAAGAGACTCCATCGTCTACAGGCTGTGGTGGCCGAAAAGTATATCCGGGCCGCCATGGCTACGGCTCAAAGGCGATACGAATGATAGATATGCGCGCCTATCACTTGCCCTGACGGTTCGTCCATACGTTCTGTCCGCTAGCCTCGCCGCTGCTCTCATCAGGTGGCATGTGGGCCGCCGGCCTGCATGACTATCCAATTCTTCTGTTGGCAACGAGGCGCCTGTGCGGTCGGTTGCGCCGCCAGCACACGTCACTCAATGCGGGTCACCAATGGAAGACGTGCGCCCGTGGCTCTTATGGTGTCGCCACCTGTGCTGGCCGTTTAGTTCATCCACGCGACAAATTAAAGATAAAAGCCGCACGGATGAACTAAACGGCCAGCACAGGAGGGACCCGATGGACGCGCCACCCGCGCCGATGCACGACGAGGACGCCCCCCCACGGGGGACAGATGGTCCGAAGCGAACTGGACGAGTTGTTGCAGGAGCAGCGCATCCTGCTGCGAGGCTCGCAGGTCCTGACGGCGTTCCTGATCATCCTGCCCTTCCAGCAGGGCTTCACCAAGATCGACCGGGGCGAGAAGAGCATCTATCTGATCACCTTCATCTGCGCGCTGGTGAGCCTCATCCTCTTCGCGGCGCCGGCGGCCCAGCACCGCCTGGAGCGGCGCCTGCGCGATCGCGCGCATTTCAAGAGGGAGGCTACGCACACGCTGATCGCGGGCCTCGCGCCCCTCTCCCTCGCCCTCATCCTGGTGGCAAAACTGATCGTCGGGGAGGTCGTGGATCAGCGCGCGGGACCATCACCGCCGCGGGGGTCGGCCTGATCCTTGGCGTCCTCTGGTGGGCGCTGCCGCTGGCGCGCAAAGTGAAAGGAAAGTAGAGACCGATGGATATCGTGCTCGCCATCGCGGCCCTGGTCGTGGGCCTGATCGTCCTCGAATGGGGAGCGGAGCGGTTCACGGGCGCGATCGGGGCCATTGCCCGGCGCCTGCGCGCCTCGGAGGGCGTGGTCGGCCTGCTCACCGCCGGCGGCGAGTGGGAGGAGTTGGTCGTCGTCGCGCTCGCGCTCGCCGGCGGCCATCCCGCGCTCGCCGTGGGCAACGTGGTCGGCTCGTGCCTGGCGAACCTGATTGGCTCGATGCCCCTGGGCCTGCTCGGCACGCGGCCGCTCGTGCTCGACCGCAGCGCCCGCGTCTACGGCCTGGTCATGCTCGGCGTGACCGTGCTGGCTTGCCTCTTCGCGTTCGGTGGCCGCGTCACGCGGCCGGAAGGGGGCACGCTGGTCGCCGCCTTCGTCGTCTACGTCGCCTCGGTCCTGGTAGTCATCCGTCGCGGCTGGCTGCGCCCCCCGGAGGACGACGACGACGATGACGACGACGCGCCGGTGGGCGGGTCCGCGCTGCGCCCCATCGCCGTCCTCGTGCTGGGCCTCGTCGTCATCTCGATGGGGGCCGAACTGATCGTGCAGGGATCGGTGCATATCGCGCAGCGGATCGGCCTGTCTGAGTACGCCATCGGCGCGACCGTCGTGTCGATTGGGACGACGTTGCCCGACAAGGCGATCAGCCTGATCGGCGGACTGCGCGGACAGGGCGGCGTCGTGACGGCGAACGCGACCGGCTCCAACATCTTCCTGCTCACGCTCGTGCTGGGCCTGGCCGCCCTGTCCAGCGGCGCGGGCCTGGCCGTGGCCCCGACCGTCGCCCATGTGGACGTGCCCCTCCTGCTGGCCGCGACCCTCCTCGTCACCCTGCTCTTCCGGCAGCCGTCCCTGCATCGGCGGACCGGCGTGGCCCTGCTGATCCTCTACGTCGCGTACATCGTGTACGCGCTCGTGCGCGGGGCCGTGTGATCATGCGTCCCGCGAGGGGGGCCGGTTGTCATGACGAGCCACACGACGGGCCGAGCGGGCGAGAGGGAGCGACGCGCGACCTGTCCGCTGGCCCGTTTCACGCGACGTTCATGCCCCTCGTCTATGCTGAAGGGGTACCTCCCTATCGGGGATACCCGAAGGACAAGCCATCCATGCCGCCAGACCCCGCCACGAAACCCCGCCCGGCCATGAGCCGCGATCCGCACGCCTATACCCTCGTCCGCACGGTCGCGTCGCGCGACGCGTCCGTGCAGTGTGACCGGTGTGGCGCGCGCATCCTCGATCCCGCGCGCGTCGGCTCCGATCCCGCGGCCCTGGCGGGCCTGCGCCACGGTGATGTAATCCTCGACGACACCGCGTACGTGGTCCAGGGACCCGACGGTGAGCGGTCGCTCTGCCTGCGCTGCGTCGAACACGCCGGGATCACACGGGAGACCACGGGAGAGCAAGTGTCCACCCCGCCCCCAACACCTTCCGGCGCCCTCCTGTGGCGCCAGCGCTGGTCACTCCTCGCCTTGTTCGGGGGCCTCCTGATCGCCCTCACGGTCTTTGAGGTCTTTGTGGCGGATATAGGGACCGAGGAGGGCGCACCCTGGGACCGCCCCATCCTGCGGACGGTCCGCGGGATCGCCGTCCCGGTCCATGCCGCCGTGCCGCGGGCCATCGCCACGCTCGGCGATCTCGACGCTACCATCCCACTCTGCGCGCTCGCCGTCCTTGTGCTGTCCCTGCGGCGGCGCTGGCGCGAGGCGCTTTACCTGGGCATGGCCTATGGCGGCGCCCTGGCCGCGAACCTGGCGGTCAATGCGTTCTTCTCCGCGATCAACGCGGGGTGGAGGAAGGCGGGACCCGGTGCGGCCGGGACGTATCTCAGCCCGGCGGCCATGGGCTCGCTCGCCCTGTTGGCCGCGCTGACCGTGCTGGCCTGGCCCACCCGGTGGCGGTGGCCCGCCCTCGCCCTGGCCGTACCCTTGATCGTGCTGGTCGGTGTCGTGCGGGTGGCCCTGGGCGCGGACGATCCGAGCGATGTACTGGGCGGCTGGGCGGGCGCGCTCGTCTGGACCATCGGCGTGTCCCTGGCCCTGACCCCACCGCTCAGGCCGGACACGTCCGCGCCAGGAACAAACGACGGATAGACACCGCCGGTGTTGTGCGGGCGGAGTTCGTAGGAATGACGAGGGGGACGAATGACAGAAGGACAGACGACGGACACGCGGCTGCTGCGGCGTGGATTATACCTCGAATACGCGACCCTGGGCTGGGACGTCGTCGGCGTCGTCATCGTCGTGGCGGCCGCGGTCGCCGCCCGCTCCGTCGCCCTGGCTGGCTTCGGCCTCGACTCGCTCGTCGAAATCTTCGCCTCGGTGATCGTGGTGTGGCAGCTCACCGGCGTCAATCAGCAGCGGGAGCGCCGGGCGCTGCGCCTCATCGGCGGGGCCTTCTTCGCTCTCGCCGTGTATATCCTGGGGCAGGAAGCGTTCACCTTCATCGCGGGCATACGTCCCACCACCTCCGTCGGCGGCATTGCCTGGCTCGCCGCGACGCTGATCGCCATGCTGCTACTCGCGCAGGGCAAGCGCATCACGGGCCGCCAGTTGGGCAACCCAGTGCTCGCGACCGAGGCGCACGTCACCCTCATCGACGCCTACCTGGCCGCCGCCGTGCTCGCCGGCCTGATCCTCAATGCCGTCGCCGGCTGGTGGTGGGCCGATCCCTTAGCCGGTCTGGTCATCGTGTACTATGGGATCAAGGAGGGCTGGGCCGCGTGGCATGGCGAGGAGTAAGGCAAGCCAGACGGGTGGTGATCGAACCGGGAGCGCTGGCTTTGGCGCCACGCTGGCCTTGAAAGGTAGGGGGCATGAGCGTTACGACACGGCCTCCGGAGCCACAGCACGACGGCGGAGGCGACGCCGCGCGGGAACCGTCGCCCATCCAGGGCGTCTCCCGCAATGTGTTTGTCCTGGCCCTGGTGAGCCTCTGCACGGACACCTCCAGCGAGATGATCTACCCACTGGTGCCGCTCTTTCTGACGGGCGTACTCGGCGCGCCGGCGACGGTGGTGGGCCTGATCGAAGGGCTCGCGGAGGCCGCCGCCAACGTGCTCAAGCTGGTGTCCGGCCGGATCACCGACCGACGCGGAGGGAGGCGGGGCTGGGTCTTCGCCGGCTACGGCCTCTCGGCCCTTGCCAAGCCACTGCTGGCCCTGGCGTCCGTCTGGCCGCTCGTCCTGCTGGCGCGCCTCGTCGATCGTGTGGGCAAGGGCACGCGTGGGACGCCGCGCGACGCGATCATCGCCGCGCGACGCGATCATCGCCGCGTCGAGCGATCCGGCCACGCGCGGCAGCGCGTTCGGCTTCCATCGTAGCATGGATACGATCGGCGCGGTGGCCGGACCATTGGCCGGCTACGCGCTGCTGACCTGGACGGCCCAGAACTTCCGGTTGGTCTTCCTCCTGGCCGCCATCCCCGCCGTCGTCGGCGTGCTGCTCATCGGGCGCGTGCGCGAGCCGCGGCGCGTCGCCCAGCAGGCTCCATCCGTAAGCAGCACGACCGTCTCTTTCACCTGGCGTGGCGCCCCGCCCTCCTATCGCGCCTTCCTCGCCATCGGCGTGCTCTTTGCCCTGGGCAATTCCTCCGACGCGTTCCTCATCCTGCGCGCGCATAACCTGGGGCTGGGCACGCTCGCCACCGTGCTGGCCTATGCCGTCTACAATGTGGTCTACGCCGTCGCAGGCTGGCCGGCCGGCATCCTGTCCGACCGCCTCGGCCGGCGCGGCATCATCGTCGCGGGTTTCGCGCTCTTCGCCCTCGTCTACGGGGGGATGGGACTGGCCACGGGGGCGCTGGTTGTGTGGCCGCTTTTCGCCCTGTATGGCCTCTACATCGCCCTGACCGATGGCGTCACGAAAGCCTACATCACCGACCTCGTGCCGAGCAATCAGCGGGGCGGGGCGCTGGGCCTGTATGCGGCGGCCACGGGTGGCATGGCCCTGGTTTCCAGTGTCCTCGCGGGACTCCTGTGGGACCACGTCGCCCCGACTGCCCCATTCTACCTGGGCGCGGTGACCGCCCTGGGCGCGGCCGTCGCCGTAGGTCTGCTCATCTCGCGACGATCGGCATCGCCCGCCTCGTCATCCTCGCCTAACGCCATGGGCTGAGGTCTGACAGCTCGTGGAACGGATGTCCGCGGTTATGGCTCATCCGATACGGACGGCAACCGTCGCCACGCCGGGCGTGGGAGCGCCGTCGAGTGTTCGGGCGTGGCCCGGTTTGCCACACGGCATCGTCTATGCTATCGTCTAGCGTAGAGGCGATGGAGGCCGCCGCGGAACCCCTCCTGGGGGTACCGGAACCGCAGAGAACCTGCTGATGGCTCCTGACAGACCGTCTGTGGTCGTGTCAGGGGCCTTTTTTGTGAGGGAAACGGCGCATGGAGGGAAGGGTAAACGACGCTCAAAAGCGTCACCCTTTGTACGGGAGAGCCTATGTGGTTGACACATACTTGCAGTCTACAGTGAGACGGAAAACACAGGTTCGACCACCCGCTTGGCGTGATGTCACGCGTGTTAGGATAGCGTCAGGGGCCGATCCGGGACCAGAATCGTCCCACTGTCCATTGCAGACACGCGACAACGGGCGATACCGTACCCAGGAGGAGATTATTGTATGCCCACGACCCTCGCGACGAGTTATAGGGCGTTCATCGGCGACATTGCCCACCACGATGACCTGCATCCCTACACCGTCCGCGCGTATCGCAAGGAACTCACCGCCGCGGCCGCCGATGCCCGGTTCCGCGTCGCCCTGGATGAGGTGACCGTCGCGGCCATCGAGACGTGGATCACGCGCGCGTCGGCTCCACGCTACACGGTTCGCCGCCGCGCCGCCCTCTTCGAGCGGTTCTTCGTCTGGGCCGTCGCGCATGGGCTATGCGCGCACAACCCACTGGCCGGCGCCATCCTCGCCCGCGTCTGTTGGCGGACGCCACATCCCATCGACGATCACGATGACCAGCGCGCCATCGACGTCATGATTGCCGCGGCTCCTCTCCCCTATCGACTGGTGTACACGATGCTCCATGAGACGGGGTTGCGCATCAACGAGATCCTGAACCTTCGGGTCGGCGACATCACGCTCGAACCCGGACACGCCACGTTGCGCGTCCGTGCTCCCCATGGGAGGACAACGCAGACGCTCATCCTTGATTCACGGATGACACCGTACACGTTGAGCGCCCTGCTCGTCCATTACGCTACGTTGCGCAACGCCGCCGACAACGAACCTGTGTTCCGCGCGCGGTTCCACCCGAACGCGCGTGTTTCGTACACATCCGTCTATCATCAATGGGTCAAACTCTGCGTCGAGGCCGGCCTCGTCACGTCCGCGAGCACGCCCCGGTACGCCCTGCATCAACTCCGCCCCGTCCGTGATAGCGGACCTGGCGAGGTGTCGCCCGCTGATGCCCCCAGGCAGGTCAGCGCGGCCCGGTCATCGCCACCTTGAGATACGCCATGACACTGCGGCACGCGCATGGACACGCCTGCCATCCCCTGGCGGCCGTTGTGCCAATCGCCGGCCTTATCGGCACAACGGCGCATGCCGCCCGTCGCCGCAGCCACGCCTCTCACATCAGCTCCGGTGACCCCAACGGCGACGGTGCGGATTATCGTACGCGCCTTCAACACACCGGATTGCGCCCGGATCTACAAGTTGACCGCTGTGATGGCTACGATCGCCTGCGATATCGCTCTCGGATCGGGACGTGAGTTTCGACCTCGGCACGACCCAAGGACGCCGTCCTCATCGCGCATCGTATGACACGGCATAACAAGCCCATGGTAGGGCGGCAGGAAAGGCGTCGCTCGTCGTTCATGGCCGGACTTCTGGTCATGAACGACGAGCGAGGACCCGCTCAATACGCCCTGTCTAACCGTCGTAATCGTCCATCGGGATGTGCGGGTTGTTGAGAATGGCAAGGGCCGCATGGTATATCTTGTGCTGCGCCAGGCGGTACGCCTGGTGTTGCATGTGCGTCTTCTTCCGCGCCAGCGCCTCGGACTGGAAGAACAGGCTCTCGATCCGGCCGAGCCGCGTGCTGTCCTTGTCCGGACCACTCAGGTTGAGGCCGTTGAGGAGCGTAGCGATACGCATCGTCTCCTCTGGCGCTGAGGGCACGTCGCCCATCGGCACCTTGCTCTGGAGCGCGGCGAAGCTACTGGCGCTGCCTGACGCCGTGGCGGCCGCCACAGCCGGCGTGGCGCCACTCGGTGGATTATAGGGCGTCAGGTCCGGCGTCGTCGTAAAATAGTCGGAGAGGTCACTGCCTAGCAGGTCGCCCAGGTTCATGGCTGGCAGGCCCAGCAGTTCTTCCATCGTCTTGGGCACGCCGACCGTTGACGAGAGTCGGTGCACGACGGCCCCACGTTTGGCGTAGGGGCTGATCACCATCGTATAGGTGCGGTGCGCGCTGACGTGGTCGGGCGAGCTCTGTCCATCGTCCTCAGTCACGAAGATCACGCTATGGGGCCAGATCGCGCTATGGCTGATGGCGTAGATGAGTTGGCCGAGCGCCGCGTCGTTGTCCGCCACCTCGAAGCGCGGGTTAGACACGCTCTGGCCGAAGCTTCCCAGGCCACCGGTGTGGTCGTCGGGCAGCCACAGATAGGTGAGCTGGGGTACTTTGGCGGGGTCGATGCCGCCCGCGCCATTGCCGACATCGTTGAGGTATTCTTTGACGCGCCGCTGATCGCTGATGCGCAGGTTCCAGCCGGGGTAGTTGGGGTCGATGTGGCCGGCCAGGGCGGCGAGCGCGGGCGTCGTGCCGGCGTAGAGGCCGCCGAACCCGATCGTCGGCGCCGTGGTGTTGCTGTAGGCGTAGGTCGGGCAGACCGACGGGTTGCCCGGATTCGGGGCCTGGCCGGGATCATCCACGCACGGATTGGGGTTGGTGTAGTCGTCGTAGCCCGAGGTGCGGATGAGGTCGCCGTACTCGCGGTAGCTCACCCCGTTGCGCAAAGCGTTGTTGAAGATGAAGCCGGCCAGCGGATAGTCCTCGGGGTCCTCATTCTTGATGTCGAGGAGCGGGCGGTTGAAGCGCAGCAGCAAGGTGCGCTGCTGGTAGTCGGTCGTCGCGGCGGCGAGGGCGAAGAAGTGGCCGGCGTTCGACTCCTCGGAGTCGGCGTAGGCGTTGTCACCCACGGCGAACTGCTCGGCCAACGCCTTGGTGTTCGGGACTTGCGCGTCGAAGTTGGCGTACTGTGGCTTCCCGTTAGCCCCGCGCGCGTTGAGCACGCTGTCGTTGCCGAGGTAGGTGTCGTACGTCTTGTTCTCGCGCAGGATGAAGAAGACGTGCTGAATGTTGGGGCGGATGGCGTCGAGCACGCTCTTATTGGCCGTCGCATTGGTCGGGCTACTATAGAGGTTGCGCCTGACCGTCGTGAGGCCATTGTGCAGGGCCAGATAGCTCAACTGCACCCGCTGGACGGTCCCGAAGGTCAGGTTGACGTCGGGCGAACTGTTGGGCAATGGGTTGCCGGGCACGGAGCCCTGGAAGCCGTAGTCGCTGCCCAGGCCCTTCGCATTGGTGATGTACACCGTATGGTTGTCGGGACCGACCGTCACGCCCGTGGGGAACCAGCCGGTCGGGATATAGCCGATGAAGAGGGGGTTGAGCGGGTTGACCGTGTTGAAGACGGCGACCGCGTTGACGCCGGCCTCCGCCACATAGAGTTCGGTCCCGCGCGGGCCGACCGCGATGGCGTCGGGGATCAAGCCGAGGACACCACCGCGCGGCAACCCGGCCACCGGAGAGGGTAACTGGATTTTGCGGATCAAGCGGTCGGTGCGCGTGTCGATGACCGCGATCGTGTCCTCGTTAGCGTCGGCGACGTAGAGCACGGGGAGGCCATAGCGCGTCACGGCCGCCATGGCCGAGGGGTGCGTGCCACCCACGATGTTGACGCCGTCGATCGGGCGCGCCAGTGACACCGAAGAGCCCACGCTGTTGCTCCCTACGTTGATGACTGAGACTGACGACGTGCGCGCTGGGTCGGTCACGGGGTTGGCGAACAGGTTGCCGGGCACACCACCGAGGTTGAGCGTGCCAGTGACCGTCACATTGCCGTTGACGTCGGTCGTCGTGTTGGCGATAGCCGTGCTGTTCAACGTGCGGTCGGCCACGCCCCAGTTACTCACGTAGAGCTTGGCGCCGTCGGGCGAGAGGATGCCGGTGTAGGGAAAGAAGCCCACGGGGATCGGCGAGCCGACGACGGTATTGGAGCCGGTGTCGATAGTCACGACGTTGTTGGCGTTGTCATTGACGACGTACAGGCGCGATCCATCCGAGCTGAGCGTCAGCCCCATAGGGAAGGCCATGCCGTAATTCGGCCGCGTCGGGTCGGTTGGAGCCGGGATCTTGATCGCCGCCGTGCGTTGGAGGACGCCGTCGGTCCCGAGCGTGTACACGTAGACCTGATCGCTGGGGCCACCCGAGGCGTAGACGGTGTAGGGCGCGCTCGTTCCCTTGACGGCGAGGCCGTAGAAGAGTCCGCCACTCGCGTCGCTGTTGCGCGTTCCGGCGAGACCGATCGAGGGGCTGGGCTTGGGGTTGGCCGGGGCGACGGTATAGCTGATCGTCTGCATGGTCGACGTGTCGACCGTCGAGAGCACGTAGCCGCCCGGCGTCTTGCCCGCGCCGTTCTGTTGGGCTCCACTATAGGCTGTGTTGAGGGCGCCGCCGTTGCGTTCGTCGTTGTTGCTCACGATCAGGAACTTGCCGTCGGGCGTCACGACGGTGTTCTGCGGATTCTCGCCGACCTGGACACTGACGCCCGCGGGCGTGATGCGCCGGCCGTTGGGCAGGGTCGCGTTGAAGCTGGTCGCCGAGTCGGGACCGGCTATGCCGGTTTCGACAGGGGCGCCATACGCAGCCATGCCCGTCCCAACGACCGACGAGTTGGGCGGCGTCGGCGCGTCGGCGAGGCGTTGCGTCGCGCCAACGTGTGTCGCGCCGACGCCGCTGATGAGCAACGAGACAGCGATGACGCTGCCCATGAGCGACACCTGGTAGGCGCGATGCCTGGCGGGTTTGGGTGAGCGAGGCCTAGCGTCCATATAGTAACCCTTTCCACATGCCGATGTTCAGCAACAGCCAGATCCGAAACGCGATTTTTCGAGGGTCCGTTCACGCGCGACGATCCAGCAGTATCCTACTATAAAGTGGCGCGGTCTGTCGCCCATCGTACCCCTGGACTGTACCAGCCGCACGTTAACCGACTTTTAAGGGCGTGTTAAGAAAATGTTAAATAGGAGGCTTGTTCCTATCCTAAGACCCCACGCCGCCTTGGTCCTCCGCCGCGCTAGAGGCGCCTGGCTAAAACTCACCGTCCGTGCGTGTACTGGTGGCCCGCGCGCCACTCGAGGCGTATGTCGTTTGCAACTGCGTCAGCATCACGTCCGGTGATTCGTGCCCTGCCAGCAGCAATTGAATGGTCGCCTCCATCGTCGCATTAAGGGTGGGGATCGGCGCGGCATCCAGGTAGACACCGGGCGTCGCCGTCTCCAGCGCCTGCAAGAAATCCTGCTGGAACGCTGCCGCCGCGTGGGCGTCTCGTCCCAGAGTGTCGGCTGGGAGCAGGCCGTGCGCGAGCAGGAGCGCGGCTGTCTGCGGCGAGAGCATCTGGTCGATGAAGGCGGTGGCGAGGGCGGGGTGCGCCGAGCCGCGTGGGATGGCCCAGCCGGCGTAACCGCTCTGGGGCATGATGGGGTGACCGGCGTGCGTCGAGGGAAAGGCAAAGACGCCGACGGAGAGTTTTCTCTCTCTGGATAGCGCGAGGATCTGCCCATTCTGGGTGCTGGAGACGAGCTGCATGGCTGTGCGACCGTCGAAGAACGCATCCATGCTGTCCTGTGCGTCCAGGCCGTTGAAACTGGGTGTGAAGTAGCCGACCGTGGCCCAGCGCTGTAGTGTGACCGCCGCGTCTCTGAAGGGGGCGCCCCGGAAGGAGAAATGCGGATCGGGACGCAAGGCGGGTGCGAGCGGCGTGGGGCCTGTGCGCGCGTTGACCAGGGTCAGCCACCAGTCATCGCCGACCCAGCCGTCGGCGTTGCCGAGACCAATGGGTGTCAGGCCCGCATGCTTGACGCGGCTGTTGATGGAATCCAATTCGGCGAGCGTGCGCGGTATCCGTAGGCTCAACTTATGAAAGAGCGTTTTGTTATAGAGCACGCCGACGGCGGCCATCGTGTAGGGGACGGCGTAGACATGCCCCGCCACGCCGCTGTTGGCCGTGAGCAGGCGATTGTAGTCGACGAGCACGTTAGGGCGCAAACGCGTGGCCCATCCACGTTGACGCCAGGCAGGAGACAGGTTGGTGAGCTGACCGGCGCGCACGTACGCGGCGAGCCCTGGTCCGCGCGGCGTGGTGTAGACGATGTCGGGGGGAGTGCCCGCCGAGAGCGCCAACTCCATGCGGCCATTCAGGTCGGCGAGGGCGTAGGATTGTAGATCGACGCGCACCCCGCTGTGCGTGGCCTCGAAACGGCGCGCCAGCGCCTGCGCCAGCGCCTCCTCGGTCGGGTCGTCGGTCCCATACCAGACCCGCACAACCGTTGACGTCATCGACGCGTTCTCTCGTCCAACAGGTGGCCTTGCCGCCCCGCCGACGGTTGGATACGCCAGCGCGCCCCCCGTCAGGGTCAGCGCGGCGAGACAAAAACGCACGGCGCGCGCCAATGATCTCTTCATCAGTTTATGTCCTAACCACAAACACTAATGCGCCCACAAACACTAATGCGCCCACAAACACTAATGCGCCCACAAACACTAATGCGCCCACAAACACTAATGCGCCCATAAACACTAATGCGCCCACACTCACCGATCCGCGATTGACATCGCGGCACAAACCACGGCCACCGACGTATGTTCCCCTAACTCGGCAAAGCCGAAACCAAAAAAGATGTATCCTGGGGCATTGCTGATCGCCTCCTGCTGTCATCGCGGGCCGAAAGGAGCGTGCTGCCATGACCCTGTTGACCGACCGCTACGCCGCGCAGATCGCGGGCGTGGTCTCGTGCTATGACCGCCTCGTCATCACGGGCACGTTGCCCGGTGTCTGCTATGCCGCGGGCATGGCGACCTACCTGCGCAGTCACGGCATCCGCCTGTTCGACTATCCGCGCTTTGCCGAGCCCCTGCGGGAGGAGATCCGACACAACGCCGAGCGGCTGGCGCGGGAGCACGGGCTGGAGATCGAGTTTATCCGCGCGACCCATGCCTTCCGCAAGGAGGAGCGCATCCGCGCCATCCTGGACGCGCGGGGCGATCACCCCGGACTGGTCCACATCTTCGCGGCGATGGAACCGTGCGCCGCCTTCACGCCGTGGCACGACAAGGCGACGGGCCAGACCACGCTGCGCTACAAAGATGGCAAGTGCTTGCACTACTATTTCTACGTCATCGATGACGAGTTCGGCCTGTGCTATCTGCGGGTCCCGACGTGGGCGCCGTTCCGGCTGCAGTTCTACTGCAACGGCCACAACTGGCTGACCAGACAACTCCGCCAGCGGGGCATCGCCGTCGATCCGCTGGACAATACGTTCCGCACGCTTGGCGACAGCGCCCAAGCGCAGGCGCTCGCCGATGCCTTCCCCGTCGCGCGGCTGCACCACACCCTGGATGCCCTCGCCGCCCGCTACTGCCCCGTGCTGACGCGCTTTGGGGTGGCCTATCACTGGAGCCTGATGCAGGTGGAGTACGCCACCGACCTCATCTTCCACCGTCAAGAGGACCTGCGGCCGCTCTACGACACGCTGGTGCGCACCGCCATCCACGCGGTCAAGCCGGACCATGTCGCCACCTTTCTCGGCCGCAAACTCACCGGCAACTATGCCGATGACCTCGGTAACGACTTTCACACACGCGTCGAAGGGACGCGCCTGAAGCACCACATGGGACCAGTCGCTATCAAGCTCTATGACAAGCAGGCCCTGGTTCTGCGCATCGAGACGACCGTCAACGACGTCTCGTTCTTTCGTCACCACCGTCGGGTGGAACATCGCGACGGCACCACCGAGACCAAGCTCGCCCCCATGCAGAAGACCATCTATAGCCTGGCCCCCCTGCGTGAGGTCCTCAGCGCGGCTAACCGCCGCTATCTGGCCTTCCTCTCCGACCTGGCCGACCCCTCGGCGGGCGTGCGGCAGATCGCGCACCTCGCGGAGCCGACCCGTCTGGACGACCGCAGTTATCGTGGCTTCAACCTGTGCAGCGCCGACGATCTCGCCCTCTTCACCGCCTTGGCGCGCGGCGAGTGGCAGATCAGCGGCTTCCGCAACGCCACCTTGCGGCGCGTCTTGCCCACCTACTCCGGTCCGCAGCTCTCGCGTGTGCTCAAACGGTTGCACGCGCATGGCCTCATCAAGAAGGTCGGTCGCACCTACAAATACTACCTGACCCACGCCGGCCAGCAGGTCGTCGTGACCGCCTTGAAGCTGCGCGAACTCGTCGTCATTCCCTCTTTGGCGGGGCTGCTTCCCGCCGCCTGAACTTCTGCGCATTTTGCGATCAACTTTACCTCTAGTTTCCGCTGAATCAGGCGGCTAGGTCAAGCGGAGCAGGGGTTTCTGGGGCCGCGCGCGGTCGCCGTTGGCCCCAGAAACCGGTGGGTAGATGGTCCGTCCGGGCCTTTTTTGTGCG
>JAABUV010000411.1_pt1 | contig 64748 bp, 93 predicted proteins | sample 5559971 | NCBI WGS metagenome assembly JAABUV01 (sample SAMN10711881, study PRJNA513362) | rock metagenome | isolation source: Antarctica rocks | place: Antarctica: Victoria Land, Knobhead nord | collected 2015-12-19 | reverse complement strand
CCAGGCGCAGCGCGGCGCCTGCGCTGGCGCCGCGGCCGGGCCGGCCACGCCTGCCTCGCCGCGCGGCGGCGCGCGCAGCGCGGCCGCCGCGTTCAGCCCGAGCCCCAGCCCCGCTGCTGGCGCGGGCCGTCATGGCGCCGCGGCGGGTGCCGCCACATGCCCGGCGTCGCCGCAGCCGCCAGCTCTTCTCGCAGGGCCGGGCAGCCCGCGGCAGGGCTGCGGCGCAGGCGCGGGCCATCCCGGCGGCCCGGGCGCGGGCCTGTTTGTGGGCGGCAGCGGGCATGCAGAGCGCGCGCCGGCGCCCTGCCCGTATGGCAGCCCCACGCGCGACGGCCGCCCCAGCTCGCCCCACAAGGGCATCCGGTTGGGGCGGGGTCTGGCGGGCGCGGCCGCGATGCGCATGGGCTCCCTGTACGACAGGCAGCGCCCGCTGCGCACGCTGCGCTCGCGCCAGCCGCCTGCCTCGCCGCCCCCCTGCGCGCTGGAGCCCGCAGCCGCCCCTGCGCCCGCTGCGCCGCGCGGCAGCGGGGCGCCGCCTGCTGCGGCGCTGCCGGGGCTGCCGCCGCTGCGGCTGGCGCCGCACGCGGCTGCGCATTGCGCGTCGGCGCCGGGCGGGGGCGCGGGGGTCGGCGGCGGCGCGCACTGTCAGCTCGCAGGGCGCGCTGCGCCGGCGGGATCTGAAGCGGCGGTGTCAGTGAGCGCAGGCGCCGCCTTTCGGCCGCCGCGCCTCGCGTGCCGAGAGCCACCCTGAGCACACAGGAGCACTCGCGTCTCAGCTTTGGGCCAAGGGTTGCCAGCAGCAAGATGAATGACTCTGTGTGGTGAGGTATCAGACCCTGCGTTGCTCATCCGCATGTGTGTGGGCCGTGTGCAGGCCAGTGGGTGGCGGTAGGGCATCATCAGCTGTTGCTAGGCACCTTGCACCTTTGTTTTGCAGGCAACAAGTAGGGTTGGGCATGGGTGCAGAAGGGCAGGGGCTTGTAGCCACGCAACACGTTTGTAGGACTAGGGGGGTGCTGCTAGGCTGGCCACAACTTGGCACATGTATAGGCAGGCGCCTGGCACCTCTCTGCTTAGGCGCCACAGCTTTGCGCAGCACGCGAGAATATTGAACAGTTGCTGTGGATGCATGTGACAGCAAAAGCTGCTCCCTTTACATGCGCCTTAAACATGCGAAGAGCGGCGCAGTGCACCCTGACCAAAGCGCACAGTCGCAATGGTGGCGGTGCGGCTCCCCCCATCGACGGCAGAAGGGGCACCCCTACTGCCACACCTACACAGGCTAGTGCGCAGCAAGCGCCCAGAACAGCAGGGCAGCCCGCTAGACACACACGCCGCGTGTTGAAAAGTACTCCACGGCCCAGTAAGCCAAGCAGCAAAATACGCAGGAGCGCCCTTGCACTAGCAGAACAACGAGACGTAAAAAACATGAACTGCCCACGTTTTTGTGTTTTGTGTTCCTTTTTACTTCACTGCCCAGAAAGCAAGGACGACACATGTGGTTTGGCTGACAGAGTTCCATGAGCTAGCCTGCTACCAGATGCCTGGCACGCTATGTGACGCCTAACAGTTGGGTGCCAGCGCGGATGCAAAATGTGCCCGCACACCCACACCTAGCCGGCCAAGCAGCATGTGCGGCTTGCTAAGGGGCTGGGCAGCAGCCCGGCATTGCTTCGCTATGACGGGCTGCTATAGCGGGCCCAAAAACCTCTGCCATCCACCGCAGAAATTGTTGCGACGGCCCAAGGGTCACCCTTGGTCGTGATGGCCGTACGCGGGTGATCGTGTTGCATGCTGCACGGCTGTGCATGGTAATGCGTCTGACGCATGGGGGGCCAAAACAGGAACACACACTGCACACAGAACGACCAGCTTTGCGCAAGCCCTCGCGCCCCAGGCGGCTGGTGTGCCGCGGCGCAGGGCAGACACAATGAGCAAGCACCGGCACCAAAATTCGCACAGAGCAAGAACCCACATCGCAGCCGGCGTGGCAGGCTGCGGCGCCAGCAACTCATGCGCATGCCGGCCGGGGCGCACGGCCGTGGTTCGCCCAAGACCCTGAACCACCAGGCCACCGCGCCCGGCCTGCGCGGCCCCCAGCTCAGCGCTCGCGCCCCACGCGCCTGACGGTGCGCACGACCGGCAGCTCCGCGTCCCAGTGCGCGCCGTCGCCGGCCCGCTCCGCCGCGTCGCCCGCCACGAGCCGCCGCGGGCCGGGGCGCGGCGCGGGCAGCGCGCCCTCGCCCGCCAGCCCGCGCGCCAGCAGCGACACGACACGCGGCCGCGGCTTGAGCGCCACCTCGAGGCCAGGGTTGCCCTGGCACTGCACGGCGTCGCGCGGCCCGCCCTCACCCTCGTCGCTGCGTTCGCACGCGCCTCTGCCCACGACCGCTCCGCGGCTCCGCCCGGCGGCCGGGCCGTGCCCCGGGCCTTCCCCATCCGCGTCTCGGTCATCCTCTGCGCCCGGCCCAGCAGGGGCCGGCCGCGCCTGCGGGTCCCGCACGTCGCGGCCGCCAGAGCTGCCGCCGCGCACGCGTGCGTCCGGCCGCCGCGCCGCGTCCGCAGCGTTCGCGCCGTGCGGGGGCTGCGCTCTGCCGCCGCCCGCGCGCAGCGCAGGGCGCGGGTCGGGGTTGGCCGCGAGGCGCTTGGAGGGCGAGGCGAGCGGCGCGGGCGGGTCGCGCGCGGGCGCCGGCGCGGGCGCCAGGCCCCACTTGGTCAGCACGCTGCGCGCGCGGCGCCAGGGCGGCAGCGGCAGCCCCTGCGCGCGCGCGGCAGCATGACATCAGTATGCAGAGGTGCGGGGCGCGGTGCGCCCTCTCTTGGAGCCTCGCCTGGCAACACATGGAACTGACGCATGCCGAGCTGCTAACAAACAGCCGTCTGCCAAAGGTGCCTCGAGTTCACGCCCTCTGCACCACATGAGCGTTCCTGGAAGTCACGAGCAGCCTCAGCAGCCATGAGCTCACGCCACGGCGGCACAGAACACCCTCATCCGTGATCCGAGCATGGAGGGACCCAGGTCCCCAGGCCCGGCGCGCCTGCGCGGCGAACGTAGCGGCCACGCCGGCGCTGAGCAGCTCGACGAGCGCGCGCAGGCGGCCCGGCGCGCCTACAAACTCCAGCGGCACGGCCTGCAGCAGCGCGCCGTACGCGGGCGTGGGGTGCCCGATCTCAAAGCTCTCGCGCAGCTGTGGCTCCACAACGCTGTTGACCTGCGCCGCGCGCGCCGCGCATGATATGCAGAATCCTAGTGTGTCATATCCTGTTCCGAGCTTCGACATCGGCCGCCGCCGCCGGCCCGCCGCGCGTGAGCGGCTCGGTCGCGCCGCGCGGGCGGCGGCCGGGCTACGGGCAGCGCGGCCGCGCGTGCGCTGTCAGACGGTTGTCACGCACAGAGCGCCGCACAGCGTCGAGCGTGCGCCGTTGCCCGACAGAGAGCAGCGGCAGAATCGCCTCCAGGACTTGCTTGCACAGCACCGCAGGTCATAGCCGCAATCCTAGCCAGCGTCGCCGGGGGCAGCCAAGGGGGCCCCACCGTCACGGCGCCGGCGAGCGAGCCGCGGCATACTACGTAGGTATGGTGCAGGTTCTCCAGGCAGCGCCGGCCCACGCTGCGCGCCGCGCAGTCGCCCGTGTGCTTGAGCTCCACGATGTAGCCGCGCTGCTGCAGCGCCGCGTGCAGCGCCTCCACGCTGAAGCCCTCCGCGCTCGTGCAGGCCGGCTTCAGCGCGCGCACCGCCTCCAGCAGCTGCGCCCGGCGCGCGCTGTCACTGCAAGCCCTCGTAAGTGCATCCTGCAGCCAGCCCTCAAGAGAGTAGCAGTAGCGGGTCGCCGCCCAGGCTGCACCCTGTGCAGGCCGCCCTGGAGACACGGACAGCTGCGCCTCCCCTGCACACCACCTGGAGCCTGGCTAGCGCCAGACATAAAACTGTGTGGGGGTAAGCAGCAGTGGACGTTTGTTGCACGCGCAGCGGCTGTCGGGGCTGTCCTGCACTGTGAAGCGCTTGACTCCGCACAACACACAGCGCGCTAAACACGATGACTGGCAAGCTTTCAGCGCAGGCCAAGCTCGCCGCCACAAGCCAGCACACGCTCGCCAAGCGCACCTCCTGCTCAAACTCCGTCCCCGGGCGGCCCAGCGCAGCCACGGTCTGCAGGTCGCCGCCGCAGCCGCTCAGCTTGCGCGCAAAGCCGGCTTCATCTTCCTCCGCGCCGCCCCGCAGGCCCGCGCCGGACTGGCTGCGCTCGAAGCTGAACAGCAGCTGCTCTGACGCGGGGCTGGCCGTGCCGGCCGCGCCGTCGCCCGCCGCCTGCGCGCCACACGCGGAGGCGCGTCAAGCGCGCGCTCTGCGCCTCAACTCGTGCCAGCAGGCGCGACGTCTACAGACGCGCGCCGCTGCGCCGGCAGCAGGCACTGCGAGGCCAGGCTGCACAGGCGCTCACCAGGTCCCTTGCGGAGCCGGTCAAGGAGCCGGAGCGGGTGCGCCGCAGCCCCCTGATCATCCTGGCCCTGGCCTTGCCCCCGACAGTCTTTTCCTTGTCTTCAGCCATACAGTACTTTCAAGCACTGTGCGACATCCCAGTGCGCACTTGGTCCCTACTACAAACTGGAAAAGCTACGGCGTGCGTCTGCTGTTGTTTTCTACTGCAGTTTGGTCAGCTTCAGCACATGGAGCTGCTTTGGTGCAGGCACCCGCTTTTACATATTCGCATCCTGCCGCCTGGGCACGAGTGCAGCTCATCAGGGTTCCAGCTCCACCAAATTAGGTATTTATACGTGGCATTGATGTGGCATTCATGCATCAAATGTTGCATCTTGGCCCTCCTCACCGACGCTCGGATGTGATTCATTGGCTACGTTTACCGCGGTAATAGTGCCCCAGCATGCGTTGACAAGCGCGCTTTGGTCCGGCAAGACTGCCAGGCAGGTAGAACCACCGTGCGCAGACCGTGAGGTGGGCCGACCTTGCGACCCACCAGACCTGGTGACCCACAAACACGACAGACGACGTGCAAACGATAGCTGAAACAGTAGCACAAACAGTGAGAAACTTGCGCACGCGTGCGCACGCGCAGGTTCGTACAGAGGAGGGCGTGCACGGCGCGCGGCCCTTACGTGCCCTACCACGTACAGGTGTTGTGCCCGGTGGTGACGGTGTTGCCGGGGTCCCCCATGCCCTCTGTAGGGCTCGGCATCGGGGAGTCCTGCTCTGCGGCAGGCGAGGAGCCCCCGGCAGGCGCCTCCGCGCCTGCCTCTCCCTCGGGCGCTGCGCCCCGCAGAGCAGCAATGCTTGGATCTGCAGGCAGGATTGCGTGGCTGAGACCGAGCCGCGTGATCATCCTGGCGACAGCCTGGCCCTGCTTTGCGGAACGGTGCAGTGTCGGGGTGGATGCATGCCCGGCCGTCGACACGCTCGCAGCGGCTCACGCCGCATGCAGGGCCTGGGCTGCACAGGCGCAATCTGCTTGTGCAGAGGTCACCAGCCTGTTGATGCGGGGCCGCAACAGGGCCCAGGCCGCGACACACGCGCCTGGCGCTCGCAGCTTGCGCATAGTCAGTGGGCCTGGGGCTAGCGCGCCGGCACGCACCGTCGGTCAGCTCCAGCGGCGCGTCGGGGGTCAGGATGGGCGCATGCGCGCTGGCGTCGCCCAGCTCGCGCGCGAGGATAGCCGAGTACTTGACCACGTCCGGGTGGTACGGGTACGAGCCAACCAGGCAGCGCGCCTCCTGCTCCGGCGTCAGTACCTGCGCCCGCCGCCGCGCCCGTGTGAACCCTCATGTGATCCCTAACCCTACCCCGTATAAACAAATGGCCGAGTCCGCGACGCGGTCCTGCTGATCGGCATTCAGACGTACGCAGGAGGGCCCCACAGGCAGGCGCCGGTGCGGCGTGCTCGCCACGCGTGGCACCGCTGCAATGCTGCGGGCGACGGCGCCGACCGCGGCAGGCGCGTTCAGGCTCAGCGGCAAGCAGGGCTCCTGCGGCGCGGCCTCGGGAGAGCAGGCCGCGCGACCTGGCGGCGCCCCAGCTCATTGGGCAGCCCTGCCAGACATGGCCTGCCAGCCACGGGCAGCGGTGCCGGCCCGGCAGAGCGCGCGCAGCCGGCGCCCCGCCGGGCGCCGGGCGTGCTGCGGAGCGTCGGATCCCAGCTGCGGCGGTGCGGCGCCTCGGGACCCGGCCGCGGCGGCGCAGCGCGGGGCCGCGCCGTTTTGGTGAACGTGCTCATGAAGCCCCAGCTGACCTCGTGGTCCTGCCACAGGTTGGCCGCCAGGCGCTCCGCCGCGCCCACCGCCTCGTGCAGCGGCCGCCGGCCCGTCTGCCGCAGCCCGGCCGCGTCGCGCGGCAGAGACCCGCGCAGCGTCTCCACCAGCGCCCTGCGGGCGCCCCGGGCTCTGTAAAAAACCCTTGCCCAGCCAGGTTCACGGGATGTGGTGCATCGTCACGGGGCCTCTGCGAACGGCCTGTCGCGGCGCCAGCAGCCAAGCTCACAGGGACCAGAGATTGTGTTGGCTGACGGCTCATGCTCGCGCCCTGCATGGCACGGGGGGGCGGCTAGCCCGTCGGCGCGGGCGGGGCGCGGGCGGGGCCGTGTCCGCCCGGCGCGCCTGCGCTCGGAGACGACGCCCTCAACGCGCGTGATGAGCGCGCGCCGCGCGTCCACCAGCCGCTGCTTCTGCTCCATCGACAGGCCCAGCGTGTCCTGCGCGCGCCGCGCCCGGCGCGCTCGCAACGCGACGTTGCGTGCGCCTTGGGCCGCAGGGACGCGCGCATCGGATGCAGGGCGGGCGCGGTGCACGCTGCCGGCCTGACCGCCCTGCCCCACACCCTCCCGTCCCAAACGGCAGCGTGGCAGGGTCCTCCCCTCCTCCAGGCCTGGCCGGCAGCATAGCCAGTAAGCTGGCCAGCAGCCGGCCGCCAGCGCGCACACGCCGAGGGCGCGGCGCCCCAGGCAGTCAAGCGCCTGAGCAGCGCGCACAACCCACAGGGCGGCCGGCGCGCGGGAGCGCCCTGGAGCCCGGCGGGAACGGGGAAGGCAGGAGCGCGCCAGCACGCGCTCGTGGTGGCCCGGCGGTGGCGGCCCGGCCTTGCCGACGCTCAGCGACTTGACCTTCATGGTCATGCCCATGAGCTTGCGGCTGTCGTGCGTGGCCATGGCCAGCACGGTCCAGCGGTTGGCCTCCACCAGGCCGACCAGCTCGGCGTGCGCGTCGCTGCCGGGCTCCTCGCCGCCCTCCAGCAGCAGGTGCGTCAGGCGCGTGATGAAGTCCTGCGCGGCGCGCGCGCCCATGGTGTCGGCTCGCCGCCCGCTCCCCGACCACCTGCCCGCCCCCCTGAACCTCCCAGGGCACCCGCTCGCCTCGCGCCTCGCGCCTCCGCCCGCCGGCCGCCGGCGGCGGCCGCCGGCGGTGCGCAGCCCTGCCCCCTCCTGGCCGCCCACAGACAGGAGGTATGGCGGCCGGCGGTCGCGGGCCTGCACGCGCACAGCTCGGCGGCCACACCAGCAGCCGCCGGCTGCCCTGCACCCTCGCCCCCGCCCGCCCGAGCTGCCGCGCTCCTGGAGGGTGGGGCGAACGGGGGAGCAGGGGGCCGCAGCGCCCGAGGCCGCAGGGCCCAGGCCGCGCCGGGGTCAGGGTGGGGTCAGGGCGGGGGCAGGGCGGCCGCACCTTCCAGACCTTGTAGAAGTCGCTGGCCTGCATGTTGCGCACGTGCTCCAGGCGCAGCGAGGACGACATGCCGCGCCCGGGGTACACCTTGTCCAGCAGCGCGGCCGCGTACTTGAGGTACTTGCCCTCGCCGTCGCCGCCCTCGCTGCCCTGCAGCAGCACCTGCGCCGCGCGCGCCCCGGCGCTCGCCCGCCCGCTTCGAAGCCCGCGCACGCTGCGCCGGGCGCGCCGCTTGCGCTGCGCCGCGTGGCCCTCCCGGCCGCGGCGCTTGCCCGGTGTCGCGGCGCCTGCAGGATGCGGCTTCCCGGCAGAGCAGGCGGTGCAGAGCAGGGCGGCGTGAGGCACGAGAGGCAGGACGCGGCGGCGGCTGTGCGCCGGCCTCCAGTGCATGCTGCGCAGCCTTGAACGCGCGCGCGGCGACGGGCGGACAGAGGGCGCCGCGCTGCGCGCGGGGCGGCACCTTCATGGTCTGCTGCGGCACTGCGCCGCCGTCGCCGCGCAGCCGTACCACCTTCTCCTGCCGGGCCCCGCGCGCGCGCCCGTCAGGCGCAGGCGCCGCGGCCGCCGACCCGTGCCGCGCGCGCCGGCTGTCCCGTCCTCCCCTCACACCCAGGTCCGGCGCCCGGTCTGGCTAGTTTGGCGCCCGTCCTGGCAACTCCGGCGCCCGTTCTGGCAAGTCCGCCGCCCACTCCGGCCCAGCCGAAAATCACCACGCGCGGGCCCGGCAGGCGCGAGCAGGTCGGGTCCCCGGGGCCGGGAGGTGGGGCCAGCCGCGGGGCCGCGCCAGCAGGCTGTTGCGGGCCTCCAGGTTGGCCTTCTCCGCGCAAATGTTGCTCAGCCGCGCGGACAGCTCCTCGATCTGGCGCTTGTAGTCCTCCGTCTGGGCCTGCGCGCCGAAGGATGGACGCGTCAGCATCCCCGGCGCCCGGGCCGGCCTCGCAGCTCGCCCGGAGCCGGCGAGACCGCCGGGGCAAACACCGGGCGCCGCGCCGGGCGCGCGGTCAGGGCCGCGGGGGTGCGACCCAAGGCCGCGCGCCTTTTTCCTCTCCCTGTAGCGCTTCTGCGCGCGCTTGGACTTCTCCTGCAGCGCGCGCTGCCGCTTGAGCGCCTCCTGGCTGTCGTTCAGGTGCCGCTTCGTGCCCGCCGCCTGCCCCGCCGTGGGGCTCGCGGCGCCGAGCTCTGCGCGGCGCCGCACAGTCATCCAAAGCCCGCGCCTGCAGCCTTGGACACTGTTGACAATGCTGCGTAAAACGCAACAAGGCAGGCCAGTGTGGCGGCAGCGTCTGCGGACTCCAGCAGCTGCAGGTGCAGTCAGGCGCACGAACACTCGCCGACCGCGTCGGCGGGCGCGCCTTCCAAGTTGTATGGGACGCCGCTGAAGCTGGCCTGGCCTCCAAGGCCGGGGTGCCCAGAGCTCATCGGCGGCAGCTCCAGGCCCGCAAAGTCGGGGAATCCAGAAATGCCTGGCGGCAGGCCGAACGCGACATCGTCCAGCAGCTGTGAGGTCAGGTCATGCGCTGCCTGGCCGGAGCCGGAGCCGCTGCACTCCGCGCCGGAGGGCGGTCCCTGGCCGTACTCGCGGTCTGCCATGTGCGCGCGCCTGGCCGCACGGGGCACACGAGCGCTGCAATGTGCCCAGAACAGACGCAGAGGGACGCGCGAGTGCGCAGCTGTCGTGCTTACCTAACCGGCGACAGAACCTGGTGTGTAGCTCAGCCTATCTAGCCTGTATACAGGTCGTAGGTCTGGGTCTGCCTTTTCCCAGCTTTATATCCAAAAAGTACATGGTCGCGCTCACTTGATCCTGCTTCAGAGCTCGACCTGCGATCCAACATAATCTAAACATACCGTGGGACCGCCTGCAGGCCTTTACATGAGGGCCACCCCCTAGGAGGCTGGACGCGTGGCAGCTGTTCCTACTTGGCTGCTGGCTGTCATAACCACACCATTTTTTTCACGGACATCGCACCTACTCGCGGCGTATTTGCAGTGTAGCACTGCACACGTGATATCAACACTGACGCAAACTGACTACACAGGCTCCAGTTTCACTGCACAACATGCATTAACACTGAACAGAGGTCACACCGCCGCATGCTTTTTCAGGATCACGCACTGCCCCACCTCAAACCAGAGCAGCACTGCATATCTGAGTAGGCGCCCTGCCACTACAACGTAATCTGCACCGCTGCATACCCATTTAGCAATGCTACCTGCTTGACCTGACGTGCCTGCAACACGTCACTGCTAATCCGTTTCTGCCTCAGCAAGCCCATCAGCCACCTGCACAAGCAGAGGACAAACTCTGCCCACCTTCAGCTGCGTCACCCGTCGACCACGCTGCACCCAGCCCCTGCCCTTATGCACGCGCGGCCGCGGCATGCTGCACCGCCAGCGCCGCGGCCCTCGTTCGGCGACAGGCCGCCGCCGGCCATGAGCCGCACGAACTCGGCGCGCACCGCCGCCTCAAACGCGCGCTTCGCCTGCGCCTCGGCCTCGGACGCGCCCCCAGCTCCTGCGCCCGACCCCGCGCCCCGCGCCAACGGCGCCGCGCCGTCCCGCGCGCTGGGCGCCGCGCCGGCGCACGCAGCAGGCGCGCCCGCGCTCGCCTTGGCCGCGCCAGCGGCCCCCGCGGCAGTGTGGCCTGGGCTGCTGTGCACGCCAGCGTCCGCCTCTGCCGCATGCGCAGCGACGTCGCCCCCGCCTGCGTCCAGCTCAGTGTGCGTCTGCTCGCGCTCCGCCGGCAGCGCGTCCGCCACAAGCCCAGAAGCTGCTCCGCTGAGGCGCTCTTGCCCAGGCACGGGCGCGCCGGCGGTCGCGGCCGCGGCGCCCGCAGCCGCGGCGCGGATCTCGGCCGCAAAATCTGGCGCTCGTGGCACGGGCGCCACCCCGCCGGCCCCCTGCGCGGGGCCTGCCGCGGCAGCGCCGGCGCCCGCGGATGCTGCCGGCGCGGACGCTGGCTGCTGCGCGACCGGCCCGGGGTAGGCGGCCGCGGGCAGGCCGCGCGGCAGCTGAGCAACCAGGCCGGCCAGCGACGGCGGGGCGGGGGGCGCAGCCGTGCGCAGCTGCGCCTGCAGGCCGCCCGCCATCGGCGCCAGCTGCTGCCCGAACGGCGTGGCCAGCACCTCTGCTGGCAGCGCCAGGATGTGCTCCTGCCAGAGCCGTGCCCCAGGTCAGCTACGTGGTGCTGCACACCTTGTCAGCGTACAGACACAGTGCGGAATGCGCTGAGACAGCAAGCGATGCAATCACGCGGCAGCGGGGCTGCACCGGGATTGCGCCGCCAGTAAGGAACTCTGCAAATGCGTTGCTGAAGGTGTTGCAGTTGTGGTACATGAGGCTGCGCGGATCAAAATTAGATATCGTGAACGCAGGTGCTCTGCAGCCCGGCTGCGCTGGAGGCATGGTACCAGCAGCTTGGGCTGCCGCAGCTGCCCGCCAGCAGCACGCTGGGCTGGAATGAGGCCAGCGCCCTGTATCAGGGCGCGGCTGCAGTTACCTGTACTTGTTCGCCGCAAACGGGCCTCGGCCCATGCCTGCCAAGTACTCCTCCCTGAGCTCCGCTGGCACGCTTGTAACCCTGTGCGCGGCCACGCTGGTCAGGCGCCGACCACCAAGGACGAGACGCACGCCAAGGGACAGGCAGCCCAGGACACGCCTGCCAGCATCGCCGGAGCAAACACACAGCAGCGAGTGCAGCGCAAGCAGGCAGGCGGCCAGCGCGTGGCAGCGCTACGCACCCAAGCGAGATGACTTGCACGGGGGCGCCGTGCGGCGTGGCGCCAGGCACGGCGCGCTGGATGCCGTTGCCGAAGAACGTCTCCACGCCGCCCACGACGACGGACGTGTGCCAGATGCCATCAAGCTGTGCATAGCACACGGCACGTTTTTACAGCGCCACCCACGAAGCAGGGCCGCAGCGCACCGCACGTCTGCCACAGAATTAGACCACGGAGTCATATATGGTGTAGCCTCATATATGGTGTAGCCTACTTCATAGCTCTTCCAAGGCGTGCACAGAGACACAGGCGGGCTGCGCACCTGCTTGCCCAGGAGGCTTTGGCTCATGAGCCGCGCGAAGCCGTTGGACAGGTCATACACGTACAGCAGCACCTGCCGGAGGCACATGCTTGAGAGGTGAGCCGCTGTTTGTCTTCAGCAAACAGCCTTTCCTCTCCCAGCCACTGTGACATCAAAGCTCTTCGCAAAGTTCCAGCAAGTGATTTCACACCTCCTCCCCGTCATCCGTCATCCTTAAAGCGCTAGCAGGCTTACCTACTCCTTGTCTTTACGCTTGTCTTTGGTGAATGAAATAATTGCTCTCCTCTCGAGGCAAGAGGTGCCACATAACCCTCGTATGACACATAGGTCCTAGGCCTGATGCCAGCAAGTCTCTGCTGCCAGCGACTCTGGCTTCTTGATCCGTTCGGTGACTCTGCTCTCGCCCGCCTACTTGCACAGCATGCTCTTGTTCTTGTAGTAGACAAACCTGGCATTTATGCAAAATCAAGTCAGGCTGCCTAAAGCTCTTGCATGCCCTCTGCACCAGCAAGACGCCATATATGTAGGATCGCATTTGACCCGGCTGTATGTGTGACTTGGCAGGATGCTACATGCCGAGTGCTTAGCCTGGATTGTGACCGCACGTTTCGCACTAGTTGAAACAGCTTGTTACAGCCAACTCCTGAGAACCCCTCATGCAATCAGGCACAGCTATTGAGCTTAAATACTCCTGTGCACTGCTTAGGACAACAACAGCGTGCAGGCATGCTGTCACATTCGGGTTCATGCCCATGTTTCATTCTGTTCACGCAGCATTGCGTCACTGCTGCAAAAGCCGCATGCAACCAGCGACTGCATGCATGGGGGGACAACAAAGCCACGAAGAGCAAATCAGCGTGCTGCACCACGTAAAGTATACTGCCAACGCACACATTATTTGCGCATTTGGCAACTGCTACCTACACATGGTGTAAAAAGTCAGCACAGAGGCCTGCCTACAAGCTGCCACGCTGCAGAGCGTCTGGCGCGCTGGGAGTTGGGTAACCCACATCATAGTGTGATGCAGCTCATGCATCCCATCTGGAGCAGCCAGACGAAATGTGAGTCCATCTAAAAAGTCAGCGACAACCTTGACCAGTGCTAGCATGTCATTGTTGCACGTCCTTGGAAGACGTACCATCCCTACCTGAAAACACATCAATATGCAGAAGATGAATACGCTAATGCACATCAGAAAAATGACACATTTGCTATAAACAGGTTCCTTTGCGTGTACTATTCTAAGTCTGCCTGCGCACGTGTGCTGTCACAGCCCCCAAGGTGACTGTTCGTTCCTGCTCTCAGCCGCACCTAGCTGCTCGCTCTGCACTTGGCTCACTGCCAGGTGTTCGGTTGTAAGTTTAAGAATGCACTGCCATGTGCTCCGCCTTCATGTCCACGCACCACTCTTGCGCTACGCTGTGATGCACCACCAAGACTGTAGACGCACGCGCTCATCCCTTGCTCACTCCTTGCCGGCAGCTGCGGGATTCACGGTCTCCATAGCGGCACCGCCATCCTTAGCCTTGCCGTGGCAGCTGAGGTCATGCCACTTGTCCTTGACCTGCACGCACGTCCCTCGCGTTTTCACATGCCCCTCCATCTGCATGCTCAACGCTCCTACGCTGTTTCACACACTGTTACGCTACACTAACGCCTGTCAAGGCGTGCGGCACACGTGCACCGCCACAATCTGGTCTCTTCACAGCAAGACGGCTGGCAGCCGTGCTCCGACTACTAGCTGAAAAAACTCTGGGAGGTGCACAGAGAGCAGCATTGACGGCACACAGCAGGGCGCGCACGCTCTGCCGGAAGCCGCGGCGCGTGCTGCCGCCGTTGGCCTCCTTGGGCGCGTCGGCCGGCTCGCTCGCTGAGTCGCCATGGCGGTGGTCACGATGCGCATGGATCTTGAGCCAGCCGACCGCTGCCGCAGCACAGCTTGTCAGCAGGATCCCGGCATTGTTGCTGGCACCACATTTGGCTCTCTCGCCGCACTCCCTCGATGAAATCGTGGCATGGCGCATCTCGGCTCGGTGCTGTGATGACATCACATGGCACAATGCTCTTCCCCTAATTTACACACAAGCTGCTGCTCATTTGCACGCAGTACTTATCCAAGTACTTGTCCAAAGGTCCCTCGGTTGCTGATCCAAAATCTAACAGTTCAACCCGAAGACGCCGGTGCCTTATAAGCGGGGATCGAGAAGGTGGTGGCGGCCGCACCCTCGCCCAGGTGCAGCAGGTTGGCCAGGCGCACGAGCCGCCCGGTGCGCCGGCTGGCGGGCACGTCGCGCACGACCGCCTTCGCCCAGAAGCGCTGCCAGCGCTCCTTGTCGCGGCGCCAGCGCTGCACGCGGCGCGAGTCCTCCTCCGTGCGCACGCGGTCGCGGTGCCGGTGCCGGCGGTGACGGTGGCGCCCGCCTGCGCCGGCGTCTGCCCCGGCGCCGCTGGCCGCGCCGTTGCCCGGCTCCTCGCCTGCAGCAGTGCCAGTGACAATGAGTCAGGATTGCATGCGCATGCCGAAGGCACGCTCAGAGCAGGACACAGCTGCAGTTGCAGGGCCAGCTTTGGTATAGAAGCAAGCGGCTGGAGCTGTCGCGGAGTCGGCACGCGTCTGCCTCAGCGGCCGAGTCCACGTGCCGCCTGACGGCTGCCTGGCCTGTGAGGTGGACCTAAGCCTGTTCAATGCTGCCCCTAGGCAGAAGCAAAGCAGCCTGCGCGCACCAGCTGCACGCGCGGCGCGCTCGGCACGGCGCCGGCGCCGGCGCTCACGCGTGCCCACGTGCACGTGGTCCACCGGCGTGCCGGGCTCGGGGCGCCCGCGGCGCGCGAGCCGCGTGTCAACGCGGCGCATGTCGCGCTGCATGGCGGCCGCAGTTGCGGGGTCCACGTCCGCTGTCGGCGCGGCCTCCATGCCCAGCCGCTCCTCTGCGCGGCGGGGCTTTGCTGGTTGCCAACATGTTTGCCATGCATGGCAGCCGCTGCTACTCGCAGGCCTAGCACACCGCTAAATTGCACCGCTGTGTGGTACAGCCAGTTGCCATGCAGCCCTATCTAGTCAAGCGTCATCAGGCCGCTCCGTCACAGCGCCGCCGCCCGCTCCTTCACAGCAACAGGTGTAACAGACAACGGCGTATAGAGTCAGGCGTGTGAGCCACTCGGCAGGACAGAGGTCATCCTGACCGTCCGGTCACAGCACAGGGCCAAAGAGCCTACAGGTGAAGCGCTCTGCCAGACGGGAGGAGGCAGCACCTGCGTCATGGTACACAGTCCCCTGCCGCAGCAGCGGCCGGCCGGCCGCCTCAGGAAGCGAGCCCGGCGGCGAGCACCCCTGCCGCACCACAGCGTGACGGCCGTAGTAAACACATTGCGGCAACGCCTGAGAGCTGCACGCCTGCACTATACCCTGCTGCCTGGTCTACAGTACCTGACACTTATGCGCGCTGCCATCAGACCACATACAGTGTACATTCAAGAGGCAGGAGTCGTGAGGTCAAGCTGTCCGCCACCTGCCTGTCACATACAGTCTAGGGCCAGCAACAACCAGACACATTCCCACACGCTGCGACGTGTGTCAAACAGTGCTCCTTCAAGCATATGCCCCTCTCGCCCGTGTGCCCCATGCGATCGGCGCCAGGTGACATGCCCCGTGCTGTTTGGAGATGGTGCGACGGGTGCCAGGCAGCGCGCACCAGGCTGGCGGAGCTGCCGCCTGAGGCCTCCGGGCCGAAGCGCGTGTCGTCGCTGGAGGAGCTGCCGCTGCTGCTGCTCCCCTCGTCATTGTCGTTGCTGAGCTCGCTCTCGTCGTTGTCGTCGTCGGACTCCGGCCGCTGCGGCCCCTCTGCATACGGCTCCTGCGCGACACCGACACGGGGGATTTGCGACATGCAACGTACCATCAGGAAATGGGCATGCTTCCAGAAAGTCCGTTAAGCAGAAAATCTGGTAAGCAGCGGGTAGGCTGTGCCCCAAAGCGCTGTGCAGGCTAGCAGGCTAGTCTGCATCCAGCCGTGTCAACTGTGACTGTATAGCGTCAAAGACCTTAATGTGCCTGATGCATTTTTTTGGGCCAGTTCGTAAACCATACTGTGCAGGTTGCACTCAGCTGCAAACATGCGAATGTCCAGGGATGGCTATGACGGTTGCGATGCCCATCATGTGGCCGTGCCTGCAGGACAGAGGACACAAAGCCCATGTCGTCAAAGTCCTCGGGCGGGCCATCATCCTGGTCCATGTCCGCGCCGGTGCCGGCGCCGCCGGCGCCGCCGGCACCAGCCGTCTTGCGGCGCAGGCTCCCATGCACGCGCTCAAACCTGTTGCGCGTCACGAGCAAGGCGCGTCACGAGCAAGGTGTTGACCCTCAATGGCCACTATCACAACCTGTCCATGCAGACGGGCTGACGATCGCACCTAGCTCGCAGGTAAATCACGACAACACATAAAAGCTACACACTGCTGCACCGCCCGGCGCGCTCGGCCGGACTGCCAGCCATGCCGACCGCACCCGCTCCTCAGCCACCCCGCACCTCAGCCACCCAGCACCTGAACAAATGTCAGCCCTAAGACCAAAGCGCTCCCCGGGCGTGGCAGCCGCGCACCGCTGCACCACCTCGGCGAGCATGGACAGGCTGTCCACGCTGTTGGCCATGACCTGCTTCTCCACCAGGTGCCCGATGCCGAACATCTTGACCTTGACATTGCCCGTGATGCGGTAGCGGCACTGCCCGCTGCCCGTCTCCTCGATCACAATCGTGCGGTCGATCTTGACCTGCGCTCGCAGGCATACCTAATTAACTCTTCAGTGCGACTACTTTGGGCACAGCGGTCGCAGGCAGATACGTTGACACAGGCGTCATTGTCATAGGCAAGGGTAACTCAGCAGACTGGTTCCAGTGGGAAGCAAATGCAAGCGCAGATGACATTCCTCAATGAGGGGCGCACCCGGTCGCCTGCAGAGGGCAGCTTGGTCTGGATGCGCATGCGGTACGGCGACGCCTGCATCTGGCGCGGGTCGTACTCTATGATGTCGATGAACTCGATGTCCTGCGCGCCCAGTAGAGGCACACGCGCATTGGGCCTTGAAGGCAGCAAGAATGCGCTTCGCCTCTCTCGCCCTGTGGACACGAGCTGTCTGTGGGCCCAGCCCAGTGTGTGCTGCATGTGCATGCACAATTGACATTGCGCAAAGCAGCATAGTACGCTTTCAAGCCACCGCCCCAGAACTCCACACGTGCATGGCATGTGCTCCGCATGCCCACACATTGGTTACATCACACTGCGCTCGCATGTGGCAGAGCGCGGCACAGTGGGCTACACACAAAGGGCACGCGCGCCGCGCCTTTGGCTTGACATAGCGGCGGCCAATTGCTGGCACCCACTTCTCGTAGTCCGGTCGGTTGAGCACGCGCTCGTACCGCACATCGCCCTCGTGCCACACGTCCACGACCTCCTCCTCGCGATCCATCACCTGCGCGTGCTAGGGCTCCTAACGCACCGTACCAGCACCTTCACACCGAGAATCCATGCAAGTGGTTGCCGCATGGGTGCTATACAGCTATGAATGCCAAGTGAAGGCATGCTGTCTGAGCTTGCCAAGTGAGCAGCCCAGCACTGTCACAGACGAACAGCATGAGCGTTAAAGACCTGTGTCTCTGAGCCTGAATGCTAAACCTTCCATTCACGTGCAAAGGGCATGCATGCTGAGCTGTGCTTACATTTCCTTTTGCCAGTCGGTAACAGGATCATTTGCATCACTTACAGAACTGGCCAAGTGCTTCCAGATAAAAATAAAAGCGCAAACATCTGTCTTACCTGCCAGCGTGCCTCCAAATCAATGTGCAGACAGTGTTTGGCTCGCTTGAAAGCCTCTGTACTGACGCGTCAGTGGCCAATTAAAAGGGGGGTCCGCTTCCTTGCTTCCAGCGATTTCAAGCTGAGCGTCTGAGACAGCATACACTGCACATATGGCGCGACTGCGCAGGAGACGCTCAGTGCACAGACGCGCAGATAGCTTCCTCACGCACTGGCAGCTTGCCAGGGCGGGGGGCCACAAGGTGAGCAGGCGCACCTGGGCCAGCAGCGTGCGGAAGGCGGTGCTCTCCTGCAACCGCAGCAGCTCGCTCGCGGGCAGCTCCAGGAGCACCGCCGCGTCAGGCGGGAAGGGCGCCATGGGCTGCCGGCGTGCAGGTAAGGGCTTCGGCAGCAGGTGCGCGCGTTGGCAGTAGCTAGTCCTGCAGGATGTGCAGGCGCCGTGTCAATGCAGCACAGCACCCTCGCAGCTGGGGCTGCGATGGGTGCAAAAGTATTGCGTGCGCACTGTTTTAGTAGCACAAGCAGTTCCCAATGCAACTCGCTGAGCAAAGCACATATACATACGGTCAGCTTTTAGAAGCAATTAAGCGCAGAGACAGCAACGCCAAGCATGATCTCAGCAGTGTAGCAAAGACACGCAGTGCACCAGAGGAGGTGGTGTGCACCTTCAAGTTTGGTGTGCGGCTCTAAGATGTCCTGTGCTTGCAGTGCGCCAGGCTCCCAATCTGCGCAAGATGTTAGTATAACTCGATCTACAACTGTGGCTATACTATAGCTATAGTATAGCTGCCAGTGAGATTCACATTGCAAGGCTTGCTGAGGGCAATTGCAGGGTTGACAGGTGAAACAAAGGCTCGCCGAGTCGGGCATAGAACAATCTCCCGCTGTTCCGTGCAACGATGAACAGGTACCGGGCTCTCGCGCCAGCGGTACGCGTGTGCGCCCAGGCCTTGGTGCCGTCCGCCCACCTTCCTGTTGCAGCACAACACACGCAGCGCCAGCTGTTCTCTGCAAGCGCCGTCTGCTCCACCGCTGACCACGCCCGCGTGTCCGAGAAGGTATTTCACGCTTGGCGCTGAGGCATTAGCCAGGACGGCTGATTGTACTCATGCGGATGCATCAGTGACGCGGACTGATGCATCCCGGAAACCTTGTCTGCCATGTCTGCTATGTGCACCTGCAGAACGGAGCTGTGTGCGACTGTCTGCTTTCCAGGGGTGTGGACGCCCGCAGATTGCCTTTTGTACTTACCACTGCGCGCTTGCTGCCCTGAAACCATCAGTGCGCATTAGTGTCAGGCATACCATGCCTACTCGGGGAGAAGCTAACAAGCGAACTTAAGGGCCTACACCTTATCGCTCCGCAGTCCTGTTGCAGGGCAATTAATAGCGCGTCAATCTCGCTGGCGCTCAGTGCGTGCCTACTGTGACCAGCTCTGTCTGCCACAGTGGCAGTGCTCAACAGCTTCATTGAAGGGGGAACAGTCAGGAGCAGGCGGGCTCTGGCGCAGACAAGGGGGCGGGGCGGGAGTGTAAGGCAGAGCTGTCTGCTCGAGAGCTGAGCCCTTGGTGGCGGAGCCCTTGGTGTCCTATCTGACAGCAGCCTCCTTCACAGGAGTGCTGCCGGGCGTGAGAAGCAATGCTGGCCACGCCAGCAAGAGCAGGCGACCTCTGGGCACCCAGGCTACCTACTCCCTGCAAAATAGCACAGCGCCACCTGGTGGGGTCGCAGGACTTTGACAGATAGTCAGAGGGCTGTGCTATGGGTGGTCACCGCGCTTTCTCTCGTCTGTCTCGCTTTATGACAGCAGTATGTTACACCGCGCGGCCCTGCAGGGCGCCCGGAAGAAGGTGCTGGCCGTGCTGCCGGTCGCGGGGTCGTTCGCGAAGAACCCGGGCCACATCTCCTGCGTGGAGAACGAGCTCGGCCTGCGCGACTGGCTGGAGGAGCGCAACTGCGAGTATGTTGTCACTGCAGGTCGGGACCTCCACCACGCCGCGCTCGCAAGAGCGCCGCATGCACAGCGGTGTATCAGTTCTGGTGCTGCTGCTCCTGGGTGGGCCTGCTACAGGGGAGGCGCGCGGGGAAATAAATGACAACATGCATGGAGCAAAGCGCCAGCCCTGCATGAGAAAGTGCGCCTGCGCCGCAGCACAGCACTGCTGCTGAGTGCGGCGGGGTGCGCCTCAGACAAGGACGGCGAGAACAGCGAGATGGCCCGGCACCTGCCCGACACCGACATCATCATCAGCACGCCCTTCCACCCGGCCTACGTCACCAGGGATTTGATCAGCAAGGCGAGCGCCTGCAGACCTGTTGCCTGTTTGTTCCTGGCCCGCCCGCCTCCAGATACACACATGCGCCATCCACACAGGCAGTGCCGGGCCATGTTGCTGGGCCGAGGCAGTCTGTTGCGGTAAAGTGCTGACCTGCATGGAGGCGCATTGTGGACCGCGCAAATGGGGCACCATCGCGCGGGTGCAGAGCAGACGCACGGGGCGAGCGCCCCCTGCGCGCGCAGGCGCCAAACCTCAAGCTGGCCATCACGGCGGGAATCGGCAGCGACCATGTGGTGGGGGACCCTAACCAGGGACAGAAACCCTGACTGTTCCGCCAGCGTAGAAGTACCTGCCATCTGCACTCTCATGCAGCGCTGCCTCTGCTTGCCCTCACACCCTGGCAATGCCTGTGTGCAGGTCTGAGTTTTATGGCCAGTGTATGAAAACAGGAAAATGGATGCTCTGCTATGCATCAGCTTAACATTACCAGGTTCAACGGCAACCCACTTTCCCGCTGACCCATGCGCGCAGGACCTGCATGCCGCGGCCAAGGCAGGGCTCACTGTGGCCGAGGTGACCGGTGTGATCCAGTCTTTGCCATGCTCAAGCACCTCGCGGCGATGCAGCTGTCCACACTGGCTCCCCTGATGCACCCGGGCACGAGTAGCAATGAGCATTGTCTTGGTGCCTCCACACCGCGCTGGCCTTGCTGGCTGCTGCCCCGTTCTCTGCAGGCGGCCGGCAAGCGGGCGCCGCGACGGCCGGCTCTGCACAGTGTGCAAATGAGCAGGTGTACTGTGGTGGTGCAGGCAGCAACACGGTTAGCACCGCAGAACAAGCGGTGCTCTGCATCCTGGCCATCGTGCGCAACTACCCGATGGGCCACCGGCAGATCGTGAGCGGCGAATGGAACCTGGCAGAGGCCAGCTCCATCGCGCACGACATCGAGGGGAAGCACATCGGGCGCGCCGTGCCGCCCGCCTTCTGCGCGTCTTGCGTGACGCGGGACCCGCGTGATATGGCGTAGCTTCCTGAGCGTCATCCCAGGTTCCTTGCACTAATGGAGCATGGTGATTTGCGCCTGCAAACCTGTCAAGCTGTAATGAAGAGAGCAGAGCGGGTCCCCTGGGCGCCATCGTAATTCGCTCAAGAAGGTCAAAGTGAAGCGGTGGTTGTTGTGCGCGTGCAGGGTGGTCGGCGCGGGCGCGATTGGCAAGCTGGTCATGCAGCGCCTGAAGGTGGCACCCCCGCTGCTGCGAGTGCACGCCTGCCCTGGCGCACCAGCTTGGGCACAGATGCAAGGCAGGTGACACCGTGAGGGTGGGGTCGCCGCTGTCCCGTTGGAGGGCCACCCCAGTCCCTGGGTGGCGAATCTGGTGGTGGCGAAGCTGGTGTGGGATGCAATTGCCAGTTACATGCGCGGCTGAGCTGCTGCGGTGCATATAATGAGGCAGAGGCATGCCAGGCCAGAGTCTCGCGGGGCACCAGTGGCAGTCGGGACCTGGTGATGGTCGTGAAGCTGTGGTGTGCAGGGACGGTCTGGCGAGAACCCAGTGTTATGTACAGCTGGCCGCCAATGGGATCATGGAGGTGGAGGGTCGACGCACATCATTGGCGCATGCGCACCTGACCCTCACATGCTGCCAGGGCTTCAATGTGGCGGGCTTCAAGTACTTTGACTACAAGCGGCTGCCGGAGGACGTGGAGCGCGAGCTGGGCGCCACGTTCGCCGACATGGACGAGGTCATCTCGACCGCGGACGTCGTCACCATCCACGTCCCGCTCACCGACAAGACGTGCGCCGCTCGCTGCTCGCTGAGGCACCCGTCACCATGTTCTCGCACACAGCAGGCAGTGGCCATGTCCAGGCACGGGCTCATCAGCAACGAAGCGCATGTCAGCGCCGCCGGGCGCGGGCGCGCAGGCGCGGCCTGTTTGACGCGGCGCGCCTGAGGAGCATGAAATTCCACTCGTTCCTGGTCAACGTGTCGCGCGGCGCGATCGTGGACCGGCGGGCGCTCGCGGACGCGCTCGAGGAGGGCCACATCCTGGGCTATGCTGGTGCGCCCTCGGCCGGGCCGGGGCCGCGAAGCCCCGGCCGCCCTGGACGCGCTCCCGGACTCGAGTGCAATGACACAAGCAGACCCGGGCGCCTGCCATTGTGCTTTCCAAACTGGGGGCGGCGCCTGCTTGACACTGCTTCCCCCTGAAAGAAGGCTGCAGGTGACCTAGAGGGGTTATGCCGCATGTCAGTGGAGAACCGCAGGGGCCAGGACGGGCAGCACGGAGCAGTTGTTGAGGGCTGCCGCTGTGGCGCAGGCGACGTCTGGGACGTGCAGCCGGCGCCGAAGGACCACCCGTGGCGCACCATGCCGCACCATGGCATGACGCCGCATGTGGCTGGCAACACGCTCGACGCGCAGGCCCGCTACCAGAAGGCGCGCACGCGCGCCGCTGCGCCGGCATGGAGCGCGATCGAAGTATGGGTTGTGGCCGCGATTGTGATGTACATTAAAAAGTGCGACGCCACTGCTTGTCCCAAGGCTGGGCTCACTCCAGCGCAATGGTTGGAGGCGTTCTGTGCGTGATTCATAGGCTTGCATGCGTACGCCGTCTGCCAGGTGTGGCATTGTGGGCAAGTGCGGGGGCGTGGAGGTAAGTACGCCGTGGCGCGGCGCAGGGGACCAGAGACATCCTGGATGCCTGGCTGAGCAACAGAGAGTTCCAAGCCAACTACTACATGGTGCGGCAAACCTCAACCTGCATGATGCCCTGCTCACGTGTTTGTTGCATCTCCTACCGGATGCATACATCTCCACCACCATGGAGTACTGTGCTGCACACCGAGCTCTGTTGCCGCAGGTGCGCGAGGGCGAGCTGGCGCCGCAATACAGGTGATGCATGCATGCGGCGGGGCCGTATCCCGCGTACGGCGGGGACACGGGCGCGCAGGGGCGGCCGCTACGGCAGGCCGGACGAGCTGCTGTGCTGGGGCCCATTGTCGCGGGTCAACGTAGCTGGGCGTGCTGCCTCTGAGCTGGGGCTGGGCAGGCCGAGAGTCCTGAGCTGAGCGTGTCAGGGTGGGCAGTCGGTACGGGTCAGTACGGAATGCAAAGCCCTGCGTCCTACTGCACTGGCCTGGTGGCTGCTTACCTGCAACGAGGCGGTGCAGCGCAAGCACGTCTGGAGTGCGTGGTGTGAGAGCGCTGTAGCTTATTGGATGTCATTGGTCCTCGGGGCTGTTCCGATGACGCACCCTCCCTTGCATGCCATCACAGCCCGGCCCCCGGCGCGCGCGGGGCACCCGCGAACGGCGTGTCATGTCTGCAGGTCTGGCTTTTGGAGGGAAGGAGGCTGTCAGGTGGCAGACAACCGCTTGTCTGCATAGGCAGACATGCGTGCCGCAGGGGTGGTGCTCTCAGCTCAGGCCGGGAACCAGTGGAGCATCCTGGGCCGTGCACTCGGGCGAGCAGGGGAGCAGACGCAAGATAAGTGCAAATCTACTCCCTGCTCGCCCGAGGCGCAGGGAAGTGCGGCTGTGCTCGTGCTCCATTCAGGCACGCAGACCGCCCGGAAGCGCTGCCATGCACCTGCTCGGCTGTCTGAGCGGGCTCTGCACACCGCCACAGTCAGAGCACGCACGCTTCTCGTGCGCCAGCCACGGGTGTTGTTATGAGTGCCGAGGGACAGGGCGCTGTGCTGCCACCAGCGCGTCTGTCAGGCCGCATGGCAGGGGAGAGGCTTGGGAGCCATGCTCTGCAGAAGCTCCTTGAGGCCCCCGCTTGGGGCTGAAGCCCAGCTGCTCAGCATGCGAGCGCCTCCCTCAGTGTGCCTCATTGTGCTCCAGGAGAGGTGACTTTGTGATGCGAGGCATCACTTGCAAGAGAAGCGTGCCCGTTTCACCAGGGGCTCTTGTGGGCATAACTCATGCAACCCCAGAGCTCACCAAGTGCCCCTCAAGTACAACTTTCTGATGGTCACCTTCCCGTGACCTGCTGAGGTGCAGAAGTCAACTGCTCAGTGCCTGTACAGCGCAGCAGCAGAGACCACACATATAGCATGCTGTCGCAGTGCAAGTGCAAGTGCGTGTAAGCATGCAGCTACAGGAGAAAAAGGTTGCGAGCGGGGACGACGCGGTTGTCAATGCCTTCTCAACCACCGGCGCTGAACCCGCTAACATCGTCCCAGATCTTGGTGTAAATGAGCACAGAGTGGTGCACATCCACCGGTCACGGCGCTCACGCCGGAGACGTGCAGCAAACAGGTATGCTTGGCGCTTCCAAGCCTCGCCTGCGCTTGTGCGTCCAAGAGCGTGCCGCTCCCGGTGGCGTGTGCGTGGCTCACCGTGCGGCGCGCGCGCCGCGTGCAGCGTGCTGCAGGGCTTGCGCCGTCACTATGGAACGCTGACAACCATTGCTGGTGCGCTGCACGCTTTGTGTACTTCATACATACTGCAAGCGAAACTGTTGCAGGTGCTGTGCAAGCAGCACCTCCACGGGTCGGTGAAGGTGAGCGCTGACTGGTTCACTCCTAGCTGAGAAAGTCCAGCTAAGCAGCCGCGTGCTCCCCCTGTCTTCTCCACCGATTGAGCACATGCTCATAGCTCCCGAGGCAACACGCCAGGAAACAAGATTGTGGAGTTCTTGTGCATCTCCGTGACTTGCTCGCCATGTGTACGCCATCCTTGAGCGAGCACTCATAGACGAGTCCTGGAGATAGGCCCACTGCTCTCAGCCATACAAGCTCCGGGTTGTGTCTGCAACGTGAGTCCTGTGAGCTGCAGGCGCCGGTCTCCCTAACGCCGGGGGCGGGTGTTGCGCTGGTCTCTACACCAGTCACATGCTGGCTGACTGGCGGGGTTCAGGGGCATCTGCTCCTGGCGCCGCGTGCCAAGGGAGGACCATGTGCAAAGGGTTAAAAACCCTGACTGCGTGGCTCGCTGGAAAGCAGGCGGGAGCTCAGCGTGGGCAGCGCCGCTGTGCGGACGCGTCGCGCTGTGCGAGGAGGCCGCGCCGCCCCAGCCTCAGTCATACGCTGAGGCCCGGCGCTGAGCGGCCGAGCTGCGCCTGGTCGCGGCGCGGCCTGACGCGGGCGCGCGCCGCGCAGGCTACCTGGCGCTGGGCGTGGGCATCTATGCCGGGCTGTACCTGGCGCTGGGCGGGGAGGTCATGCTGCCGTTCGGGGTCGGCTGGTCGGTCTTCCTCATCTGGGCGTGCGCGCACGTGGGCGGTTACGTCGCGACGCAGGCGCTCCCCTCCCTCCGCGCCCTGCGCGTGTGCCTGCCTCAAAGCCGTGCACCGCCGCATCGTGTGACCCAGGTGTCTGTTGCGTACCCGTGTGAGAAAGTATATGGGCAGCAAGGGGCTCGCCGCGCCAGCGTCCTGCCACTTGATTAGCGGCCTTGGGGGTTGAAAGTTGGCAAGGGGGGCTTTATGCAAGCCTGCCGCCAGCCATGCAGATTGTACTGCTTCAGCACAGGGGCACAGCTGGTGCACTTGCAGGTCGTTCTGTGCTATGGGCGCTGTTGGATATCGCGGGTGCTGGGGCGGGCTGGCAGTATACCCAGGCCCGCAGGTTGCTGCATTCACTGCACGCAAAGCGTGACACAGGATGCAGAGCCGGACCTGCTCTCTGAGCGCGCAGTCGAGGGTGCCAGCATTGCTGCGCATGCCTGCGCTTGCACGGGAAGGGTGCGGCCGGTCTGTGATGCACGGCTGCACCGGGGCTCCATGCGCTTCTACGCGCGCGCGCAGCTCAACATGCCGGCGCTGCTGGGCATGCTGGTCATGGGCGCGGTGCTGCAGAACGCCAACGCGATCGCGCTGCCGCACGACTGGTCGGCCAAGATCCGCTCGGGCGGGCTCGCGGTCATCCTGCTGCGCGCCGGCCTGAAGATCGACGAGAAGGCGTTCCAGCGCGCGGGCTGTCTGGTCGCCAGGCGCGCGCTCGGCCGCCGGGCGGGCTCGCAGCGCGCCCCATGGGTGGTTGCAGGGAGGGGGGCCGCCAGTGAGCAGCTCAGAAGGCCTGATCACCTGCCTGCAGCTGCCGACATGCTAGCGGCCGGGCCCTGCTCCCCTCGCTGCACGCACAGCGCCCCACCCGTCGCCTGCGTGCGCGCGCAAAGCGCGCGCGACCAGGCGCGTCGCCGCGGAGCCGGCCACGCGCGGACCGGGGGCCGGTCCGAGTGCGCGACGCGGCCCGCGCATGCGGCCGCGCACGCTGCCGCACAGGAAAACCTTCAAACAACGCAAAGACGGTACCCATGGGATAGGACACAAGCACCCATGGATAGGACACAAGCAACAGGTGCCACCACATAGCACGTGTCATGAGGGGCTATGCGCTGATGCGCGCGCGGCGCATTCGCAGGCTGGGCGCGATGCCGGTGCTGTGCGAGGCGGCGGTGGACAGCGCGGTCTTCATCGGCGTGTACGGCATGCCGCCCGCGCTCGGCTTCACCGGCGGCTTCATCCTGTCCGCGCTCAGCCCCACCGTGCTGGTCACGGGCGCGCCGCGCCACCCGCCCAGCCTGCGCGCTCGCGGGGCGGGCGTGCGGCGGGTGCCGCAATGTCCTGTGGGTTGTCGCGGTACCTGGCAGCTGCGCTCCTCTGGCATGCGGCCGGCATGCGGGTCACGGGCGCGTCTGTGGGGCCGGGTGACACGGCCGTGATGCCCGATCGGGCGGCGAGTACAGGCAGGGGCTGGATGTGTGGACTGTGCGCGCGAGCCTGAGCTGGGCTCCCTGTTGAGTGCAGTGGCACGTGCGGTTCAGGCACTGTCCCTGTCTCAGGCAGCGAGCGCACGGGAGCGCAGGCATGCTGGAGCTGCAGCGGCGTGGCTACGGCCAGGAGAAGGCCATCCCGTCCATTGAGATGGCGGCCACTGGCATCGACTCCGTGCTCGCCATCGTCGGTGCGCCCGGCCGCAGGCAGGCTGGCTGCCGGTCTCAACATGCAGGGGTGTATCACGCGGGGACAAGGGTATGGGTATGCAGGAGCTGGTGGCAAAGAGTGCTTTGGGTAATGGATCGAGATCACAGCATGCAGCAGCGCGCACGGCCGTGCAAGCTTCGATCCTGCTGCGCCCGCTTTCCTGCGGCGCGCTGCACGCTCTTGCGGGGTTTGTGGAAGCGACGCGGAAGGGGAGTTTGGGGCGTGCGCAGGGTTTGCAATAGCGAGCGGCATTGCCATCCCCAGCGGCAGCGGCATCATGACCAAGCTGCACGGGCCGCTGATCATCCTGTTTGGCATCGCTGTGGCGCTCGTCGGCGGCGTGCTGTGCAGGTCCGTCCGGCCGGCGCCCCGCATCCTGCTCTCCTTGGGCAGCACGAGCAGCCAACCGGGTCATGGCGGTGCTCTCGTGTGTCCGTGCTGGCTGCATGTTGGGGCAGATGACGTGAACTGTACACACGTCACCCTGCCTTTGTATGGTTAGGTCCCTCGACTTTGTATGCTTCAGCAACCAAAGCATGCAAAGCGGGAGATGCTGCGCTGCGTGAGGACAGGGTACGTCAGCTGTGTGTAGGGAAGGCAACGCGGGCCCAGAGCTTCACGTATACATGGCTGAGAGCGCCCGCCGCCCGTGCGTGCTGAGTGCTGCGAGCGCGCGCAGCTGGACGAAGCTGTGGAACAACGTGCCCAAGCGCGCGGCAGTCGTGCTGGTGTCGGGCCTGGTCATGATGTACGCCGGCATCCGCTGGGACTACCTGGGCGCCGCCGCCCTGGTACGATGGGGTCAGGGTCAGAGTCACATGTGCAGCCCTCTGCCCAGCGCTTCCTGTCCTGCACTCGGAACAGCCTGGGGGCATGAAAAGCCAGACGAGCAGAAAAAAAAATGCGTGTTGCTGTGAGCGGCCCAGTGCTCCTCCTGCCTTGGTTGGCTGCTGTGCTAGGGTGGCCTTCCAAGCATCGGCGCCCGTGCAGCAGGCCCGCGCATCGCCCGGCCTCCCGACACCGGTGTGGCGCCGTGCAGGGCTGCATCGGGCAAGCCATGTTCGCGACGTACCTCTGGCGCATGGGCAAGCCGCGGCTGCTGTCCGCTGGGCCGGCGCCGCAGCACGGCGCGACCGCGGATGCGCAGCTGGCGCTGCTGTGGATGATCCTGGTGCGGCCTGCGGGGTCCGCCCGCGCACGCGCGCGCGCGCGCGCCCCCCGGAGCCCATGCGAGCCAGGTGCTGCGAGCTGCTTTGGCCAAGCCGTCGCCCGGCCATTGGTCTCACGCAAGGACGGGCATGAGTGCCGAGCCAGGCTCCTCTGCAAGGGCGGCAGCGCGTGGGGCGCGCGCTGCTTTCTGTTGCAGGCGGCAGGGGACCCTAACCTTATGACCCGACGGCATGGAAGCGCCCCAGGGGCCTGGCGCGGCCGCGCAGGTGATGCCGCTGCTGTTCGGGGCGATCGGCGCGGAGATCGACTTCAAGACGATCAACAGCAGCCTGTGGCCCAAGGCTGTGCTGCTCGTCTTCGTCGGTGCGTGTCAGTGACACGCACCAGCAGTGGGCTGGCTGGCTGGGCACTGGCTGTGCACAAGCATGCGCGACGCTGGCGGACAGGCGCTGCGCCCGCGCCTGTCCAAACGAGAGAGCAGAGGGCGTGGCGGAGGGCGCTGGTCCTCTGCGGGAAGCTTGCTGTGTGCACTGCTCCATAGCGCCTGGGCGGGGGCAGATCCTGGCACGCACTGCGCAGGCGGCTTCCTGACGCGCGTGCCCGCCGCGGCGCTGGCGCTGTGCCGCGGCGGCGGCTTTACGCTCGCCGAGCGCGTCTTCATGGCCGCGTCCTGGGTGCCAAAGGTGCGACCCACGCAGCCATGAGCGCGCGGCAAATGCGCCGGCCCTGCCGAACGCGACCCCCCAGGCCCGCTGCAGTGCTGGGCGCCCTGCATGGGCAGGCGATGCATGGCACTCAGGCCAGCACATGCGGCGTCACAGGCACGGCGTTTGGGGCGGGGGCAGGTTCATGAGCAGGGGCGCAGCGGGCCGCCTGCCGCCTGATGTAGTGCAACAGCGCGCTCTCGCGGTGACGGCCTGTGCGTGCGCGCACGCGGCGGCGGCAGGCCACGATCCAGGGCGCACTGGGCGGCCTGCCGCTGGACCTGGTAAACCAGAACATGGCTGGCTCGCCCGACCTGCACAAGTACCAGGGCTGGGCGCGCGACATCCTGAACACGGGCGTGCTGGCCATCGTCATCTGCGCACCGCTCGGGCTGCTCATCATTGGTGCGCGGGCGCTGGGCCAGAGCGGCAGCCTCTCACCCCGCCCTGCAGCTCTGCCCAGCGGCGCCTCAGTGCCTGCGAGCACGCCAGGCGGCGCTGCGCCGCAGCAGCCTGCCTGCCTCAGGAGCGCCGCTTGCCTCACAAGCATGCGTCAACATATTTCAATACTGTGCTGCTGTATCGCCCCCTGTGCAGGGCCAGTCGAGTGACAGGTCTCCACTCGGGGAGCAGGCCTGGCCGGGCCGCGGGCGCTGGAGAAGGGCCGCCCGGAGGGCGCCATATCCTCGTCGTCTTCCTCTGAGTCCGAGTCCGACGCGGACGGCAGCGAGGCGGCCGGCGGCAGGCGCGCCGCCGCAGCCCTGCACCATGCTGCCGCGAGCGTCTGCGGAAGGCCCGTGCGCGTGCGGGGCCTGAAACCCGTGCAGCACCGTGCCGGGCCAGGCATGGCTCCGGGCATGCATGCCGGAAAGCTTGAGTCTGGTTTCGGATATGTGGTGATTACATCGCATCGTTGCATGTACGGCTGGCTGACGGCGCGCCCGCGCTGCGCGCACCAGGCGCGGCGGCCAGCGGCGGCGCGCGCCGATTTGGGGCGCCGTACTGGACAGCCTGCGCCGCGCGGAGACCGCGCCCGCCGGCGGCCTGCCGGACGTGCTGCCAGGCGCGCTGCGCGGCGCCGCCGCGGCGGACGGGCCCGCGGAGCCGCGACGCGAGCAGCCGCGCCCGGACGCGCGCGACCCGGTGGGGGAGGCCGCCAGGCGAGCGCCGTCCCGTAATGGGGGCGGCGCGGGAAGCGCGCGCGAGGGCGCCGGAGCGCTGGGCGGCGTGACGCGGTCGGGGCGCGCGCCGCAGCGCCCTGCTGCGCGGAGCATGGATGGAGCTGTGGGCAGCGCGGCGCTGCCCGCGCAGGCGCTGGCCGCTGGCAGGCGCGGCGCGGTGGGCGCCGCCGCGAACGTGCCGGTCGCAGGCTGCAATTCCCAGCTGGCGCCCCCGCAGCATGCGGATGGCTGCAAAGCGGAGGGCGCTGCTCCAGGCAGGGCGGCAGCGGGCGTAGGATTGCAGCCAAGCGAGGCGCAGGGCCTGGTCGGGCGCAGCGCGAGCGACAGCGCCGCGCGCCCCGCAGCGGCGGCGGCGGCAGCCGGCGGCATGGGCGAGGGCGGGGAGAGGTGCAGCGCCGCCGTGAAGGGCAAAGCGGCGTGCGCGGCGGGGTCCGCGGTGGCGCAGAGCGGGAGGGCGGACGGCGCTGCGGCGCCCGGCAGTGGCCGGCCGGCCAGCAGCCAGGCAGGGAGCGGGATTGGCAGGGATAGCGGGCCATCCGTGCACGGCCATGGCATGCAGGAGGCGAGGCCGGCAAAAACGTAGGTGACACATTATGGCCGAGGGTGATCAGTGCCATTGATGTGGACCGCCTCGAGCCGGAGACACGACACCTGGCAGGAAGGACGCGAGTTCGAGCAGGCCAGCGCATGCGCAGATGCAGCTTGGCCTGCAGCGCATGCGATCACATGCCACTGGCACAGTGCGCCCGCGCTGCGACAAGTTTGCACGACTATACGCGACGCCTGCTTGTGTATCATCAAGTACTGCTGTGGTTTGTTGAGCTGTATGTGTTCTTGGGGCACTGTGCTGTGCCAGAAGTGCTGCTTGCTATGTTGCTATAATAGCCCTGGCTCCAGAGGTGTAGGGACTTCTCACTGCACTTTTCACTGCATGCTGCAAATAAGCTTGTCCTTAGCAAACCTACCCCATGTAACTCAGAGCTGGAGGGTCTGGCTTGAGGGTCTGGCTTAGCTGCTCTGGACGTCTGCCCTGCTAAGATTCTTACTTTGCTCCCTCAACTCTCCACAACGAAGTTGAGCGCAAACAAGTCAAGGCAGCCTGCTCTCCCGCAGTTGCGTGAAAGATGAACCATCTGAGCTGAGTGTGCCTACTGAGCTCTCAGAGAGCACACCGACCCATCGGGGCTTCACAGTGCGGCAGCTGCCTGGGATGGCCTTCAACAACAGGAAGAAAGATGTGTTGAAAGCTAGGAAGACGCAGAAGCGTGCAGCAAAGAAGAAGGTTGGAGCGGCCGTAAAGCACAAGCAGCAGCTCAGCCTGACTGGCGGCAAGCGCACAGGTGCGCAGCCGCTTGAACCTGACAAGGGAGTGGCCGGGCACCGGCCGCGACTGGTGGCAGCCGCGTTTGCCTGACAGAGCTCGCACGGCTGCTTGCAGGCAAGACCAAGAGGAAAACGGCTCTGCAAGCGGCCAAGCGCACGCGCGCGGCGGCTGCCGCTGGGGAGACAGTCGACGCAGATATGCAGCCCGCTTCCTGACAACCACCGTGCGGCCGCCGCGCCTTCTTGGCACAGCGGGCTGGCAAACCTGCTCTGTGTGCTAGCCTCTGCGTTATATAGCTACCATCCTGTTGCCAGTCTGCCTACAGGGGGCTTGCCCATGTCGCACTGGTGTGCTCGTCTTGGGTGTGGGGAGAGTGGCTGGCCTGCCTGCAACTCATTCTACTCACTCAAGTCAGTGGTAACTTCACGGGATGCGCTGCTCTGTTTACAGGCTATATACAACAATATGCGTAAGCACTGTAGCACAAGGCAGCAGTAACTTATTGGGAAGAACAGGGCTGGTCGCTCACGCAGACCTTGACAGGGCCAGCTCTGGCTGATGCCGCCAGAGTACAAGCAGTGCCATGGCTTGGTGTGGCGCTGCAATACCAAAAACTGCCAGCAAGCCTGCTTATTTATCCTGCGCTTTAAAAGAGGTGTTCCTCTACGCATAGTATGCGGCCTACAAAGAAAAGACGGGCAAGGACCCGGCCCTGGGCAAACATGCTGGTGCTGGGATGCAAGGCGGCAATAGCGCGCCCAACTCTCCCCCTGCTTTATTTTGCATGCATTTATTAGTACTTCACGGAGTGGCATAGCCGCGAGGGAGCATGGCCACGGGCCGTCACTCCAGCTAAGTTCCCGTGCAAAACACCTGGCAGCCCTCAACCGGATGCTGACCCCGACGGCAAGAAGGCCTTGCCATCTGTACTGACTCCTCAAGGCAAAACGATGTGCCTGCGACAATGCTGGCCTATATGCCCCAGCAGACGCAAGCAACGGACCCTGATCGTGCGCCAAACAGGCGCAGGTTCTGCGCAGCACGGCCAAGCCGGTGTGATGCGCACCATCAGGGTGGCAGCAGCTGTTGTACGCACCAGTGACGCCAAGAAGCCCCACTGCCGTCTGGACCTCACAGTGCACTAACGCCCCGGCGCAGGCATGTGCCTGCTGCACGGGGACGCAGTGTATTCAGCTGGTTCTACTGTGCTGGCCCCAGCTGGTGTGCCGACTACGCACCAGCGCACTATGGCACTGGTGCCCATGTGTGGCTGCACCGCCGCAGTGCAGCACACGGCCGGCTGTTGGAAGACAGGGCGGCGTCCCTTCCATGCATTGTGCATGGATCCCTCTGCCTAAATTTCTGACTGCCAAGACACCTGAGCACTCGCCCACGCGCGTGGAGCGTAGCTAGGAGAAGCACGGTGGGCATGGGCGGGTGTTTGCAGGCGGGGAGCGGGCATTCTGCGTGCCGCCCGAGCACCGCGCCCAGGGTCAGTGCAGACCCTCTGGGTTGCGCCTTATTGGCACGTTATTAGCGGTCTGCGGCCGCGTCCTCGTCGAAAGTGATGACGCCGGGCCGCCTCTTCTGCGTGCGCTCGCGGCGCCCCGGCAGCGACAGGGCATCATTGTCCTCAAAGTCGTCGTCGAACTCGACATCAAAGGGCCGGTCGACCTCCTGGAGCGCGCCAGCATGCGGCCGATCACGCATGACACTGGGGCAGCACAGCCACATCCCTCCGCTTGAGCGCATCACAGCTGTCAGGCAGGTTGCACAGGAGAGTGGCTGCCGCTGGGGCTGGGACGCACAGCAGCTTCCATGCTTGATTCCAGGCATGCACGGCCAGCTCTACAGACAAGCATGAGCGTACCCTTATGGCCTGCTCGCGCGCTGCTGCCCTGGCCTCTTCTGCAGCCTTGGCAGCCGCGGCTGCGTCCGCTGGCCACGTGTGTGCAGCGGCTGCAACGGCGCCAGCAGCAGCGGCTCCCGCCGCAGGCTCCGGCTGCACGGCGGCGGCCAGCTCGCCTGGAGCAGCCAGGATCAGGACGCTTTTGCGCACTTTGTCAGCGCTCGCTGGCCGAGCCGCGGCGGCTGGGGCGGCAGCAGCGGCAGCCGCCTGCTCCCTGGCCTGCAAGGGAAAGGCAGCGCTTAGGCCGGGATGTCTGCTCAAGTGCTGCTGGCATGCAGCCACGCATCAGTCTACGCGCGCATGCCTGCAGCGGTATCCGGGCGTTGCTCGAGCACTGCACAGGTTGAGGTGCTTGGGCGAACGTGCCTACCAGCACACCAAGCACGTCTGGCAGTGAGTCACACACTTGAGCAGGTTTGCAGTCCGTGCTGCGCTTGTAAGAGCGTGTGCTTGCCTGGAACAGCGCGTGCAGACTCGCCGGGTTGAGGAGGTCCCCGCCGGGCGTGTCTGGGGCAAGCTCCGCCCATGGCCTGGGCCCTGTCGGCCGGCCGCCTTGCACTCGCAGCTGCACACGTAGCCGCGCGCCAGCGCCTGCTGGCACCACGCAGATTGTCACCCGTTCGTCTGTGAGCGCATCTCAGGGCCTTGGCAAAAATTTGGCCGTCCAGGCTCCGCTATTGAGCGGCCACAGCAGCGCCTCACAGAACGCGCGGCAGGAGGACCGTGCCAAGGAGGGCGGAGCACTGTGTAGCAAAGCAGAGTGCCTGCAGCGCGCCTGCAGGCGCAGAGCCGCTCGTGACCACGCCTCTGCTGACAGTGCTCAGCGCGGCCAGCGCGAGGCAGACGAGGACCACCGCCAGCAGCCCCGGGCTGGTGTACCGCCGCGCGCGGCTCAGGCCTTCCCTGGCCCCAGGCTGCGCGCCAAACAGCGCCGCCGCCGGGCCTTCGAGCGCTGAGCCGTAGCCCGCCCCAGACGGCTGTCCCGCATACTCCATCGGCGGACAGCACAGGGCGGGTGCGCGGCCCACTGGCGCGAGTGCAGGCACTGACGCGCCGCAGCGCCCTGGTGTGCCCCGGCACCGCCGGGCCGCTGCTGCGCGGGGCCCCGCTTATTTCGTGGTTGCCCACCGCAACCTGCAGGACAGCAGAGCAGAGTCCCCTAGTGGGTAAGCAGGTTGAGCGCAAGTGTAAACGAGGACCAAGAGCAGGCTACGCTTGTATGTGTCTGCGCGCTTGATCACTTGCATCTTTGCTTGTTTCACTCTATTTTAGCTCTGCACCCTGAGCTACGGGCATAGCGCACACAGAGAACGCAGTGCTTGGACCAGTCTGCAAGGCAAGGAGGGATCTGTGCCCAAGAGCTGTGCCCAGCGCGTGCCCTTTGCAAAGTTCTGATCACACCTGCTATAAAGCCGCGGCCCAGCTCACGGCCAGCTCCTCGGTGTATGCCGGCCGTGCTTCAGTGCACTTGAGGCAGAGCCTTTACGATGCCGCAACAGCCACAGGACTGATTTAAGTGCCACCCAGAAACCCTGTTGACATCAGCACGGCCTCTCACGCTGCGAGTCACAGGTAGTGTCTCTCTGCTGGTGCTGGTGGTGTGCGGTGTGCACTCAGGAGGCGCCGAGATGTCGTACGACGAGGTAGAGATTGAGGACATGCAGTGGAGCGAGGACATGCAGGCGTACACATACCAGTGCCCCTGCGGCGACCTGTTCCAAATAACTCTGGTACGCCTGCACCTGCGCTCCTGCAGCGCAGGGCGGTTGAGCCTGGCGGCTGCACGCCTGATTCGCTTTGCAAGGGGCCTCTCAGCCAGAGAGCCTGACTTGCAGACGGCCGAGCGCAGGAGGAGCTGCGCGCCGGCGAGGACATCGCGCACTGCCCCAGCTGCAGCCTCTTCATAACTGTCGTCTATGACCTGGTGCGCGCTGCTGTGCTGCAACATCTTTCGTTGCCTATCTGGTTCGTTTGCAGTGTGAAGCTTGCAGGCGCCCTGGGTGGACTGCTCACGCCCGCGCTCGCAGGCGGATTTCGCCGACAAGCCACCGCCTGCCGCGCACCTGCCTCCTGGCGGCGCCCCAGCTGTGGCCTGAGCAGAGGTGGCCTGAGCAGAGGCGCTGTGTTGCAATAGGGCTGTCCTGCTGCTGGTTTCAGAGCTTGACCCTTTGTCTGACGCTGCACCTGTGTGTCTGTTGTTGGCTCCAGCAAACTTGACGCTGCACCTGTGTGTGCGGCAAGCCTTGCGAGGGACCTTGCTGTATCTCATATACTATGCAGTGCACACACTATGTTACAGCGTAGGTACATGCAGGTGGCGGTGCTAGATTCAGAAGCAATTGCAACTCAGTTCCAGCGCACTCGGCACATGCGTTTCACTACTCTGTGAAGCAAGCAAGGCACGACAAGCAGTGCGCTGCAGCACCCCGGTCTTGCCAGGCTCCACAGGTACACGTTGTACAGACGCGGCGTATCGCTACACAGTGCTGCTTTACAGTTTGCTGGCCTCCTCGGCCTGCTGTACGTGTTGAAGGATCCTGCGCCACAGGACCCCGGACGCAAGTCGGTGCGACGGTGTTCCTGAGCACAAGGTGCTGTGCCTCCGCAGCGCGCTGCTGGCTGCAGCAGCGCTGCGTAAGTCACAGCAGTCAGCCTCTGTCGATGGCGGCAACATACACACACGCATACGCACTGTGAAGACAAGGTCAAGACAAGCATGGCCTCAATGTCATAGCAGTGCGCCACAAAAGGCAGCTTGCGTCCACAGCATGCGCACGCTCGTCTGTGCTTACATCCCAAGAACATGCAGAGCCACCGCGCACAGCATGCTGGCTCGCACCAGTCCCTGAGCGCCTTCACACTGGCGTCGCGCTCGGCGCCCATGAACAGCTCGTGGTAGGCACCTGGGAACTCCACCAGGCTCGCATCGCGGCTCTGCGACACCTGCAGCAGCCGCTTGACGGCCTGCGACGGCATGCACAGCGCGCTCGGCGCGCTGCGTGGGGCACGCGTGCGTGCGTGCTCGTAAGCATGCAAGGGTGTTGGGCGCTTGCGCAAAAGTGCATTGCGCAGGCCCATGAAAACCTAACATGGTTGCCTACTGGGCTCGCGTCGCACCCCTACAGCGGTGAGGCAGCGCAAGGCGAGGCAGCACTGCACGGCAATCTGCATTGCAGCTTCCGCCCCGCCCCGGCAGCCATGCCCCATGCGAGCGTTAAAACGCAGCACCCGACAGCCGGCAGCTCGCACACAGATGCTCACAGCTACCCGTCCACTGCAAACAACACTGCGCACGCGTCCCCGACCAGCCACACAGTGTGCCTCGATGCCCGGCCGGCGGCGGCGCGCCGGGAAGCTGGTGATGTGGTCCGCGGTGCCGTGCAGCGCGAGCAGCGGCAGCGCCAGCTCGCCCTGCCGCGCCTGTACCTCCCGGAAGCCCTTGAGCAGCTCGTTGGCCGTCTTGGCGCGCACGTTGCCCACGAAGTTGAGCGGGTCGGCCGCAAAGTCAGCCACCTGCGCCGCGCAGGTCCGCGGCCTGCCGTTTACAAGGTTTAACCAGATCCTATACCCTGCCGCTAGCTGCCGCCTGCGCCATGCGCTGCATACCTTGTGCAGCATCCCCGTGCTGCGGCTCATTGCCCGGGCTGCTGCACCGCATGCGGGCGAGCCCCCGGGCCAGTATGACTGCAAGACAGCGAGGGCTGCGCACAGCCGCCGCGCACAGTCAGCCACCCACCGCGCGCTTGCTCGGCCACACGACACAAATGCGTCTCCTGCCATATGGCAGCCCTGCACGAGGCGCTGGCACGTGCCACGGCACGCAGGCGCCACGGCATCAGGACAGCTGCAGGTGAGGGCTTGGCAGCGTCGCAGGCGCGGACCCCACACGATAAAGCCTGCGAGCTGGCAAAGCGCTGGCTGCAAACCCTGCGCACGTCCCAAGTAGCCCGCGCAGGCGCATCAGGCCGCAAAGCGCGTGCGGGGCGCGCGCGGCGCGCACCACGGCCGGGTCGTTGCTGATGTACTCGAGCGACACGGCCGGCACGATGCGCCAGCGCGGCACCAGGAACGCCAGCAGGTTCCCGATGGGCGCCTGTATCCTGCGGCGCCCAGGGACCCCGGCGCAGTGGGCTCAAGCACGGTCTTGCAGGCTCTTGGTGCCGGCCGAGGCGACTGGGACCCGCCGAGCAGGGCCCGAGCGGGTGGCCGCAGCGCACAGCACGGCCGGCGATGCCGCCGCAGCGTGCACCACCTGCTTCGCAGCCCGGCTCCTGGGCTGTCCCGGCCGCCAACTAGGCAGCGTGTGCAGGAGCGAAAGCTGCATGGCGAGGCTCTGCACCACGTTTGTCATGCCGCGCATGTTCATGCATGACCCCGGCCCGGGCCGCCCGGCAGCGCGGCGCGAGCGGCACGTGCCCATCCATGCATGCAGCGGACAGGCAGGGCGGCTGGGACGGGGCGCGCGCCGCGTGACGAGGTTCCACTCCAGGTCGATGGCCGCCGAGCACAGGATGAGCCCGGCCCAGGCGGCCTGGTCGCGCAGCACCAGGTGCGTGGCCAGCAGGCCGCCCATGGACTGGCCCGCCGCGAATGCGGGCGGCGCGCCCGGCCCGCCGGCGAACTTGGCGCGCACGTCGCCCGCGAACTCCGCATAGTCGTCCACCTGCGGGCGCGGGCCTGCGGCGCTTCAGGGCTGGGCGCCCCTGTGTGCATGGCGGAGCAGGCGCGCACGCTTGCCGCCAAAGCACCTTGTCGCCGCAGCCAGGGCTCGGCCCTACGGTGCAGCGTGCTGTGCGGACGCGGCGCCGCTTGCGGAGCCGGGCGGGCTCGAGCCGGCGTGGAAGCGGCTGGCGCGCCGTTCACGAGCCCGCCGGCTCTGCCTGGCAACCCGCAAAGACGGCAAAGCGGCAAGCAGGGTCTGGGGCGCGCCACTGGCGGACCGCAGCCCGACCGCAGGCGGCCGCTCCTCTTACAGCAGCCCGCGCTTGACTCTTTCAGCACTCAACCGTGCGAAGGGGCGAGGGGGCCTTGGGGACAGGCACCAGGTGGCTGAAGGCGTGCACGAGCGCGCGGTCGTCCTCGTCGCGCGGCTCGCTGCGGCCATGCCCGTGCGCGTCCATGCCAAAGACGGCAATCCCGCTGCCCGCCAGCTCGGAGTGCACTGCGCGAGCGCGGGGGCCGTCAGTGGCCCAGCCTCCAGCCTTCGGCTTTGCACCTGCGAGGCGCTTCGAGCAAGGCGCCTCAACTGTGCGTCCTTGCAGCCCGAACAGGCGCCTCGCCCGCTGGTCCAGTCCTCACTCGCGCAGCGCAGCGCCTGTGCTTCTGCACGAGACCGCCGCAAGGGGAGCCAGCACTCTCAGCGTGCAGGAGCAGGCAGGCTTGCTCACCGGAGCGGTAGCGACCAATGTGCTCGCCATAGCCGTGCTGGAAGAAGAGCAGCGCGCGCGGGGGGTGCCCCTCCGGCAGGTACTCGACCGTGTGCAGGCGCTGGCCGCGCGTGTTCAGGCGCGTGCCCTGGCTGAACACCACGCCCGGCATGCCGCTCGCGCTGCTCCGTCTGCTCGCCGGCGCCTCCCACGCTTATAACAGTCTCTGCCCAGGCGCCCAAGTGGCTTGCCCGAGGTTCAGGGCTGGCATATGTAGGGCGTTCGGCACCGAAGAGCAACCTCATTTCCTCGCCTCGCCAGGTGCCAGCCTCAGCGCTGGTGATTAAGGGGAAGTTCGTGTGGAGAGGCGCAGGCAGCCGAGCACTGCTCGCCTTTTCGTACAATTCTCGTGATGGCGCCGACCAGCCAGCGCGTTCTCGTGGTGGGCGCCACAGGCATGCTGGGGTCCCTGGTCGCGAAGGAGGCCGCAGCCAAGGGCCACCGCGTGACCGCCCTGGTGAGCGAGCGGAGCCAGGGCGATCCTGGCAAGAAGTCTGCCATCGAGGAGCTCACCGCCGCGGGCGTGGAGCTGGCCAAGGGGTCGCTGGAGTCGCCGCAGAGCGTGCTCGTCGAGCTGGCCAAGAAGGCGGACGTGGTGCGCAGTCGCGCTTACCGTGTTTGTAATTGCGCGTGCGCAAGAGTCGCAGACACGGTTTGGTCGCTGACGGTATTTGAGCGCCCGCAGATCATCTGCGTGGTCACGAGGGAGGCGACCGAGGCGCAGGTCAACCTTGTACACGCGGCCGCGGCCGCGGGCAACGTGAAGCAGTTCTTCCCCTCAGAGTTTGGCATCCTGGGCGCCGTGGGTCCGCCCTGGGCAGCCCGCCACGCCTGCGCTGCGTATCTGAAGGAGCGTGTACCACATGACGCAGCAAAGCGCTGTGCGCACTGCCCGCATACCATTGTGGCAGCTACTGCACCTGCGCGTCAGAAAGGATGGGGGCAGAGCGGCCGCCTTGGGACGCAATTGTCAGCAGTGCAGAGCGATGTGTACCCGCTTCTCGGCTCTAGCGCAGCCCTGACTCACGCAGCTGGCACTTTCCGCGCAGGCGACGACGCCTGCCCGGAGATGTTCCAGCCCAAGCTGGCGGTGCGCAAGGCGATACAGGACGCAAAGCTGCCATACACGTACGTGGTGTCATACGGCGCGCCCCCTCGGCTCCCTGCGCTCGCCCAGGCCGGCGCCGCCGGCCCCGTGCCTGGCGCACGTATGCGCGCGGCCGCCGCAGGCCCGGCCAGCCAGCGCAGCTGCTGCGCCAGCCCGGGCGTGCCAGGGCCACGCGCCTGCCAGGCGCTGGGTCTGGCGGCCGCTCCGGGGAAGCGGGCTGGGCTGGGCTGGGCGCCGGCACCAAGCAAGCCTGGCCTGGCCCAGCTGCGCGCCTGCTGCTGCACTCCATCGCGAGACTGGATGCCTCGCACATGCTCAACCATGCAGACTCCGGGGCTGGGTGATGCCTGCTGCTGGGGCCCGGCGCGGCGCGCGACAGGCCGCGGCCTGTCCGCCCAGAACACCCGCTGCTTGCTGGCCTGCGCGCCCCTCTGTGCGGGCGCTGCAGGTGACCCGGTCCGGGGCCGGCAGGGTTTGCGCGGTACTGGGCCAACGGCCTGGGCGCGGTCGGCAAGCTGGACGCGGTGCCGCCCGTGATGGCGCGCGGCGCGCCCGTCACCTTCTACGGCGACGGCCACACGCCCTGTGCGCCCGCGCGCCCCCCCTCGCGGCGCAGGCCTGCCTGCGGGGTGCGGGGCGGGCCGCGCGCCGCAGACGCCCTGCCCCCTGCAGCATCAAACGCTGCTGCGTAGGAGCAGAAGCGGCGGCTCCCCGCCTGTTTTCTCTCTTCCGCAGAGCGCAGGCGTGCGCGCGGCGCCACACATCAGCAGGCCGCTCGGCGGCCTCGGGCCGCGCGCGGCGCCCGAGCGTGGGGCGCGCGCCGCGCAGGCGTGATCAACACGGAGGAGGACATCGCCAAGTACACGGTGGCGGCGATCGGCGACCCGCGCGCGGTCAACAAGTCGCTGCACATCCGCCCGCCGCTCAACACGCTCACCCAGCACGACCTGGCGCGCCCCCAGGCGCAGCGGGGGCAGGCCCCGCGCGCCGCGGTGCGGCAAGCCCTGCGCACGAGCCGCATCGTGAGGACAAGCATGCATGGCCGCTGGTGCTGCCGCGGTGACGCATGCTGGAGGGGGCCGCGCCGGGCGCTGGCACGGGTAGATGCCAGAGCCTGCTGCCTGCATGGCTGCCCTGCAGGTTTGCCGCTCATGGAGCTTCAAATGGGAAGAGATGGGCGGCTGCCCTGCTGACACATGCCCCGGACGCTCCAGGCGTACATCTGGGAGGACAAGGTGTTCCGCTCCGACTTTGTGGGCGGCCGCCTTACGCGCAACGTCATCTCGGCCGCCGAGCTGGACGCCAAGATTGCAGGTGCGGCGCGCGCGGCGCCCGGCCCGCCGCAGCCTGCCGGGCATGCCTGCCCGGTGTCGCTGATCGGGTCGTGCGCGCTGCCGCGCTCCGTGCAGCGCTGTCCAGCAGCCATGCGCTGCGAGCGCGGCGCGGTCAGGTAGCGTATGGCTCTGCCTAAATTAAATAGACTTGCGAAATGGCGCAGAGACGGAGGACCCGGCGGCCAAAGGGATGCTGCAGCTGCAGCGCGCGATGACGGTGACCGGCACGCTGGGCGCGCTGGGCTCGGGCGACGTCGACGCGGTCGCGCTCTACCCGGACGTCTTCTACACGCCCATCGCCAAGTACCTCGGCCGCACGCTCAAGCGCTTTGCGCCGCAGCTGGCCAGCTGAGCGGCGCGCCTGCGGCGCCGGAAACGCGCGCGCAGGCCGGGGACGCGGCGGCGCGGGCCGCTTCGTAGGGGCTGCCTGCTGGGCTTGCGGCGGGGCCGGCAGGGGAGGGTGGGGCGGCTGCCCTTGCGCCGCCGGGCGCACGGCGCCTGACTTTCTCCTCGCGGGACCGGGGGCGGGCACGCATGCTTGGCCTGGCAGATTGGGGCCTGTGTGTGAGCAGGGTCTGTAGGTGCAGCGCTGGGCGCTTGCAAGAGGGCTGCTGCATGGCGTGCCCGGCTTGTTGCTGGGCGCTGGAAGCTGGGAGACGCGCACTGCTTGGAGCCCGCATCAGTACAACGTTTTGTGTAGTTGACATGCAGCCATGCGGGCTGCACTGCAGTCCAGTGCCCCCGCTACTGCTGCTGTAGATGCTGTGCGGGAGGGCCAGCTACAAGCTGGGCGGTCTGCGGCATATTCAATTCTCGCTGACTCCCTTGCTGCAGACTGAAGGATGTGCAGGCTTTGCGCATATGTTGAAAGCGAAAGGGCCAAAGGCTTTGGCTCAGTATTCAGAGTTGGACAGCTCTATGGTTCTTGTGCACAGGCATGCTGTGCCCCTGTGGCTGCATCTGCTTTTTCCCGCTGGGCGCTGGCAGCGAGAGCGCAAAGTGGGGTCGGGCATGGGCGCCGGTCTGGCGCTCCAAGCACCATGTGTAGTTAAGTCAGGTGTGACACGGTGCGTGCGCAGGGTAATGCCAATGCTTGTAAGCATGCGTGCAGGCACAGGGCCATTGTCGCACAGACGCACATCAACTCTCTCGCCACCTTCACTCTAAAGGTACTGGTGCATGTTGGGAACAAACACTGCCCATGAATGCAGCATTATAGGTGCTGCACCGACCAGCGCGTGCTGCTGCATCGGCGAGCAGCGCTCGACCTCCCACAGCGCAGCCCCATCTGCAGCTGTGCTGAGCGCGCCACCTGCCTCAACGCGCAAGGCGCAACTGCACCCACCCCAGCTGTGACATGATTTATCTTGCACCAATTCTCGCCACTGGACGCGAGCCCCCGCCAATCCAGCAGGCGCCACCCTCCATTTAGGCTGCGCCAGGGCAGCTGAGAGCACGCCAGGCGCGGGCGCTATGCAGGATGAGCCAACGCGCTTCCCGGCAGCTGTGCACAGTGGGAGGCAGGCGGCGGTAGTGTCATACTGCGCCCGTTTGCTCCTCCTCCTCTTCGGGCACGCCGCGCATGTACAGCACGTTGTTGCACCTGTGCACCCACCCCCAGCAACCCCTGATCTTGCTTTGCGCGCAGAAGGTTAGGAAGCGCAGGAGATGGGCAGGGCGGCAGCTTGCAAGCGTCACCGGCTTGGCTGCGCACACAGGCGCGGCAGACGGGCACACACCTGATGAGCACCTCTCCCAGGTTGCCAGTGAACTGGCCGTCAATGTACTCCTCCGTGCTCGCCAGCTGCAGGTTCATGTAGGCGTCCACGGACACAAGGTAGCCTGCACCAGGCATGCACTTAACGAAACCGAGCGCAGCGAACCACACAGGTGCACGCACCAGCACACGCAGCCTGGCAAGCGCACCACATAGCCGCTGCCTGCCGGGGCTGCGCACCTTTGTACTCCATCCCCCACTTCAGCTTCACAATCACGGGCTTGCCGGTGAGGTCGTTCAGGAATGGCTTCGGGTTGACAGGCACAGTCTGCATCGGCATGCGTAAGCTTGAGTCAGTGATCACCGTCAACGCCACAGCGCAGCGTGACGCTTCGCGGCGACTATGCTTCACAACCAGAGTGCACATCACATCATTCTTTTGCTTTTGAAGCAGCATGAGGTTTACAACACGCATTGCTGCAGACTGCAGCACTGGAGTGGGACCTCACCGCCGCCATGGCGGCGCACTGGCCGGCGGCTCTCGCCTGGTCGCTTGCGCTGCGTGCCTGTGCTAAGCAGATTCAACCAGGTATGCCTCAGGTCTTTCAGTGCTCGCAGCAGGGAGGCTCTTGCACGCTACTAGGCTGAACGGGCAGGCGGGAGCTGGGGCGGTGGTTCCCAAATGAACCTAGACCTAAAAGGGGCACTGAACACAAGTTCATGCCGGACTGCATGCGCCATGGTGCATGTTGACATCAATACTGCCTGTGTGTCAAGAAGTATCTGGGCCCCTGACTCTGGGGTGTCAGCCCCGCATGTGTGGATTGTCCGCCTGAGCACCTCTGCAGCAGCTCAATCTGTATTGACAACATACCGCCACAGACTATTGCCAACGTCAGACGAGAGCGCAACACTGGCCAGGTGACGCCGGATTCTGTTTGGCCAGGGTGTGGCTCTCTGACGTATAAGCCTTCCAGCTCGGCAGCCAGGTAGGAGGTGCATAAGAGTGTCACAGCCTGGTTGGAAGGGCCTTGGTCTATGGTGCACGACCTTTCGCTCAGAACGCCCTTGTGAGACGCTCTGGTCTCCTTGCACAGCATGCAGTGGTGCACAGCCTGCCGCAACCCCCGCTTCAAGCAGCCGCGGACTTGGCGGGGAGGGAAGGCGCCGTAGCGGCCTTCGACGTGGCCCTCACCACCGCGGCGTCCACGAGCAGGCCAAACACGCGCAGCGCGGCCACCACGACGGGCGCCAGCAGGCACTCCAGCACGATGGGGTACCGCCGCGGCGTCAGGCCCGCGCTCGCGGCTACCATGACGTTGTGGCCAAAGTCGGGCGAGGGCAGGTGGTACGCGCCGGCCTCCATGCCACGCACCATGCACTGCGCCACCTGCGGCGGGTGCATAGTCGGGAGACCTGCAGGGCTCAGCTGTGTGCATGTAGCAGTCCTTGCTTGTTCAGCAGCAGACTGCGATGAGGCGGTACTAGGCAGCATGCGAGGACATGACTGCGCCGAGCTTCGGCCGTCTAGGGGGTGGCTGGCAGCCAGGCCGCGCCAGCGCGCGGCCGCTGGCCGCACCTGCTCGGGGCGGTAGAGCACGTCGCCCGCGGCGCGGCTGGCGGCGTGGCACTCGGGCGGCTGCGGCCCCGCACCCCACAGCTCTTACCGCCCCCTCGTTCCAAAAGCGTGCCACCCTACACATGATGATGTGCGCTCACCGCCTCTCAGCAAGCGACCTCGAACAAGCCCTGCACCACATGCGCGAGCACACTGTTGTTACGGCGGCCAGTTCTGGGCTCCGGTCATTCACGTCCAACACAACCCATTGTCTGTCTGCTGAACTGGCCGCCGTTGCAGGCAGCTGCCACTCAGCTCGCTTGGAGCATGGAGCATGCGGGGGCGTTGGAACGGGCTGTCAGGGCGCGCCTTGGTCTGCTGCTCCGCGGTGTAGCCGGGCGTGCTGGTGTCGGGCGGGTACGCGATGCTCACGCGCACGCCCGACGCCAGCAGCTGCGCCACGCAGGACGTCTTGGCCTTTAGCCTTTAGCCTGCCGTAGCTCTGCGCTGATGATTTGTTTCTGTGGTGCGCTGGCAGCCAGAGGCATGTTTGACACGCCAAGGCGGTGCGCATGCAGAGCACCTGTAGACGCTCTGCTCTTGACAAGCAAAGACATGGCAAAGGCTCATATCTGCAAGGACGCCGCACTGCACATTGGAGTGGACGAGAACGCCAGGCCGCGCAGCTGCAATACATGCCCCGCAGCAGGAGCATGCAGCTCAGCTAAGGCATGAAGGTAATACACAGGCGCACGAGCACGGGTGCACATGCAGCCGGGGCGCCACCTCGTTCCGCAGGCTGTCCGCGAGGCCACGGACGGCGTACTTGGTGGGGCAGTAGCTCGACAGCCCGACCAGACCTGCCGCCGACTTGCGACGCCGTCAAGGCTTCACTGTGAACGCAGGAGACCATGCGGGAAGCATCCATCACAGCATGTAAGAGCTGAGCGCGCTCCCTCAGGCTGCAGAAGTGCGCGCGGAGCCGTGCGTGAGGCGTTGGCTGCTGCCGCGGGCGCAGTGTTGCCCGGCGGCGGACAGCGCGCACCGCACACAGCGGCGGCCGAGGCGACCAGCACCAGGTGGCCCGCGCGCCGCTCGGCCATGCGCGGCAGCACGGCCCCCACAGCATTGACCGTCCCAAAGTAGTTGAGGTCCATGGTGGTGCGGAACACGCTCGCGTCCTGCTCCAGAAACCGCCCTGCGCGGCGGCGGGGGCCTCGTGTGCGGGCCGCTCCGCACACTGGGCAAGGCGGCGGGCTGATTAACAGCGCGAGGCCTCACCGGGCACCGAGGTCCCCGCACAGCACACCAGCAGGTCTACCTGGCCGGCGCTGCGCTCGAGCGCCGCGACGGCCGCGCGCACCTGCCCGGGCCGGCATGCCAGGAGTCGCTGCCAGGCTGGGAAGGGCTGCTAGGGCAGCGCAGCGCGGCAGGCGCGCGGGCGTGCCTGGTCCGCGTCAGTGACGTCCGCCGCGGCGGTGTGCACGGGCGAGCCCGCTGCTGCGGACCCCAGCTGACCAACTGCCGCGGCCCCCAACTGCTCGGCGGCGCGGTCCAGCTTGGCCTGCGTGCGCGCGACGAGCGACACGCGCGCGCCGCGAAGCACCAGCTCGCGCGCTACCGCCAGGCCAATGCCCTCTGACCCGCCCGTGACCAGGGCATGCTTGCCGCGCAAGCTGCTGGGCCGCTTGAGCATGTGCAGCAGCAGGCAGACGGCCGTGATCGCGGCTGCGGCGGTCCAAGCTGCGACCACCAGCGCTGTGTGCTGCGCGGCGCCCTCCGCTTGCATGCCGCAAGCAATACAACAGCTTTTTGTGCCTGCTCAGCCCGCAACAGGCGCTTGTATTGGCTGACAGAGCAAGGATGATGGAAGGATTGACAAGCAACACGTCGGCTGCTAATTGGCACTCGCAACACGATGTTGGGCTCACACAGTGCCTAGTATTTCCTGTTGATTTCCTGTTGATCAACTTTGACTTGCTTGTTCAAGTAACCTGGTATTGACCCCCTGTCGGTGCCAGCTCGACTCGCACGGGGCGTCGTGTTTGATAGAAGGCTCAAGATATTGCTCCTGAGCCTGCCTTGGCAGCAGCTGACCGGTGCATCAGGCGCTTGTCACGTCGGGCGCTGTAACAGAGGACCAGGAAGCGCTGCCTCTTTGCAGACTGCAGAGGCACAGGCCGGAGCCCGCTGAGCCGATTTGCACCATGGTCAGCAGCAGCCTGAGCGCGCAGGCAGACAGGCCCCCGCCGACATGGTGCGCTCGGGCGCCATCTGATGCCCTAACCGCTGTGCTTGCGTAGCTCCAGGCCGGCCCATGCGCGGCCGCCACTATGGCATGCCGTCAATAAGCTGGGTTTGAGGCCTAATAGTTTGTTCTACCAATGCGTCGGTCGCCCGGTCTTAGCCGACAAGGAGCGCCACCGTGTGGATGCCTATTTGCCAGTCTGTATGCTACGCGGGTTTCACTCGGGTGCAGGAAGCGCACCAGCTCGCTGATGGCCAAAGCGCAGGATCGGGAGGAGGCCGGCGAGGGTCCAGGTCAGCCCTCCTCCCGAGCACACCTTCCCCGCCGCACGCTGACCAAGCGCTCCGACGAGCATCCCTCCCGACACGTGCCCTCCTGCTCTTTAAACCATAGCGGCGATGCGCGGTGGATGCGGCGCAGCGTGGGCGTGGCCGGCGGGCGCCGCGCGCACGGCGTCGTCGGGCGGCAGCCCGCGTCTGAGCTCCGCGACCTGCGCCCCTGCGGGGGCGGCCCTAGGCGACGGGGCGGTGGCGGCGCTCAAGCTGGCTGCGATGAAGCTGTCGGCGGGCAGCGCGGAGCGCGCGGGCTCCACCACGCCGCCGCTGTCGCCGATCAAGGCGGCGTGGGCGCAGCCCGCGCTCAGCGACGCGGTGCGGCCCTGGCTGTGCAGGGCACATAAATGCTGAGTGAGCTTCAACGGGCGAGGTGTTTACGGACGTTGAGCGTAGCCGCGCTATGGTTGCCGGCCCTGAGGATGCCATGGTACCGTGTTCGGTGGCATGGGGCGCGTTGCAATGCTTAAAAAGACAGAGCTTATGGCGCTGCACAGGCTGCCTCCAGCTCTACCACTGCGACGCCAAGAGGGCTGTCGCCGCGCGCGCTCGACCCCGCGGGCAGCCGGGGCCACCGCCGGACGACGTCGTGGAGCAGCGCCAGCACTGCGGTTCCTGCAGGCACGCCCAGTTGAGAAGCACGGTGGTGCTCTCATGACCAACCCCTTGAAGCCACGCCAGCGCATTGTCATCTGGCTCTTGCTCCTGGCAGTTTGCATGCGAGCCTGTTCTGCCGGTTACACGGGTTTTTATGCAGCCCAGGTACGCTGCAGAACGCTTCGGCACATGCCCTGTACATGTGGGTGAGGCTTCCGGCGCCGCGCAGGCGTGGGACGGCCGCCCGCGGGCCACCGTCGCTCGCGCTCCATCGAGTCGGGCGGCAGCGGGGCGCTGGCAGAGCCCGGGGACGCCTTCCGGGCCGAGCTCGAGCGCATCGGCTCGGCGGCCGCGCTGCAGCGGCGCAGCAGCGCCTCTGGCGAGCCCGCGGGCGCACCAGCGGCTGCCGCGTCCGCCGCGCGGGGCCCCGAGTCAGCAAAAGAAGAGAAGGTTGCGCCGCAGCTGGGAGCGAAAGATGTCGGCGGGCGCCAGGAGGAGGCGGCGCTGATCTCCTGGGACGAGCTGGACGCGCAGCGCGACGTGTACCGCGCGGTGGCCACGGCGGATGGGCGCCACGCGCTCGTCCGCAGCCCCTCGGGTGCGCGCCCTGTGCACGGACGGCTGCTGAGTGTGGGCTTCTTCAAGGATCCCAGCAGGCATGTGAGCCGTCTGACCTGCTTTACTGAGCTTTACGGAGGTAGCGAGGCAGCTGAAGCCCCTTGCTCCATTGTGCCACCCGGGCCCTTTGCGCTTGCTCGCCTCGCGCGAGTGCCCGGACACCTGCCAGAAGGGTCGGCAGAGAGCGGCGCGTGAAACCTGCCATGCGGCTGGCTCATGCTGTGGCTGGCGGAATCCGGCGGTGCGCAGTCGGTCAAGGTTGCAGTGCAACTCGCAGGCAAGGGCGCGGTGGAGGTGCTGCTGGTGCATGACGGCGCGCCTGCCGCGCCGGCGTGGGCGGCGCCACCGCCAGCGCAGGGGCCGGTGCCGCCCGGCTGCTCCCACGCTGCGCCGGCCGGTATGGTACCCGTGTACGCTGCGGCCGCGCCCGGCGCGCCGGGCGGCGCCGCGCTGCTCGCGCCCGCCAGCCCGCCGCCGCAGGCGCCGCTGCGGGTGGTGGGGTATGCGCCGCTGCCGGCGGGCGACTTCGCCGCCTACCTGTCCCCGCGCGCCGCGCCCGCGCCGCCCGCCCGCCGCGATTGGCGCCATGCGCCGGTGCGCCTCGCTGGACCAGCGTGAAGGCTCGCGTGTGTTACGACCGCTGGCTGCGGCCTGTATGCGCGCCAACAGCTTGTGGGCGTTCTATGCTCGGCGCGCCGCTCTCAGGAGGCTGACAGTTGAGCGCGCATGCGGCGTCGGCAGACGCGCAGACACCAGATGGCCTGCCCCTGCAAGCGTCCACGCACTGCACCAGTGTGGGTAGCAGTCCGCTGCTGACCCTGCTGCGCCCGGTGCGCAGGCACCGTATGCCGGCCACTCGTCCTGCGGCGCCGACCGTGTGTCGAGCCCCGCCGCTGCGCGCAACCATGCTGACCCGTTCGGCGAGTCTGCTGTGTGGTGAGCGCGTGGCCTGCTGCTCCGCCAGGCCTGCTGCGGCATGCGCTGGGCGCGCGGGGGCGCGACAAGACCGCCAGGCCTGCAGCGGCACGCAACGCGCGCTACGAGTTTGTACATGACTGGCGTATTGGCCTTGAACAGGTCGTTGCAGAGGGCCTGGGGCGTGCGCTGCGGCCGTCAGTGCATGGCGTGTGCAGGGCCGTGCAGCGCAGAGTCCGGCGCATGAATTCAAGAGGGTTTCGTTGCCCTGCTGGGCCATGTGTGTGGGCGCTTGCGGCGCGTTGCCGCTGCAGCCTATTGTCGATATATGTCTGGCTGCATCACCAGCGCGCTCGCATCGCATGCAATACATGGCCCGCCTGCTTTCAGACGCGACTCGCCTTCAATGCCCCAATAGCCCCGTCTGCATGCCGGGTCCTCTATTACGCTGCTCAGCGTAGCGCGCGCGTGCGAGCGGCGCGCTGCGCACAGCCTTTCGCGGCACGCGCCCCGCCTCCCACGCCCTTGCTCGCTTCACCTGCGTGTCAAGCTCTGCTCAAGCTCTGTGTCTTCTCCTGCCGCCGCATGGGCGGCAGGACCGGGTGCCACGTGACGTTGGTACCTGGCAGCCCTTGCAGTTGCAGCGTGTCCATGACGTCCAGCAGGTGGATGCATTTGTTTGTGCATGCTTGTAAAACAGCATCTGTTCTATGACTCTGACGGCGTTCTTTGTGGAGGCTGAGCATGACAGAGACAAATGGTGGGCATGCACATGCACAGGGAGGGCACCCATCACACCACAAACTCATGATGTCAGTTGTCTGTCACTCTCCCCCGTGACTTTCCCTGGAGGCACCAAAGGACAGTGGCTCTGCTCTGGCTGCACTCATATCTTTGCCAGGGCATTGTTGTGGACGGGTGTCATGGAGGAGGACATGCCGCAGTGCATGGACCGCAATTCAGTCCGGAAGCATTTGGGAAAATGCCAAAACAGGCATTAAAAACAAACTAAACCCTACGCAGCCCCTTCAAGATGCAAGGGGGTTGGTCTTGGGCGCACAAGGAGGATCCGATGGCACGCTCAGGGCTTTGCCCAGCTGCAGTGTGCTACTGAACGCGTAGCGCAGAGCGCATATGCGCCGCGCACAGGTTCAAACTTGACCTGTCCGCGCAGTGCATGGCACTCGAGCATGTTTGGGAACCTCGGGCAGTCGTTCACGGCGGGGTTCACGCAGCTGACGGACATCCAGGAGAAGCTGCAAAAGCTCAAGACCGACTTTGAGGCCGGGATTGAGACCAGCCTCGGGATCAACCACGAGGCGCTTGGGGCGACCAGCGAGGATGTTGTCCAGCACAGCAGGTCCAATGCAGGTCTGTGCCCTGTGCCCCTTTGCGTACTTGTGCAGATCTAAAGCATGCGCTCCCTATATACATATAGCTCCTGCCCCTGTGTGCTCGCAAGTGCACTGGCAGCAGCGCTGGTGTAGGCTGAGGTGCACAGCTTGCCTGCGACCTTCCAGCCTGCGGTGACGGGCTCATTGCAAAGCGCTTGAGCTGGTGTGTGCACGGCCCCCCGGAGGGCCTTCCTGGCGCCCTGTGCCTGGTGTTGGCCGTCATCGGACGCAGGCCAGCCGGCAGCAGGCACGGCAGCTCAGACCCCGGCGGCGCTGGCAGGGATGGGCCGTGCGGCGGGGCCGAAGGAGCTGCTTTGCAGCGGCCCTGAGCTTGCCTGAACTGGCTGCCAGGAGAGGCGCCCAGCTCAGGCCGCGCTGCGCGGGCAGCGCCGACGGCCCGCCCGACGGCGCACAGACTGGGTGCAGTGACGCACCTTGCGAACTGACGCTCCCGCTCCTCTGGGCTGACGCGCACTCTGCCTGCCCTGCTCGGTGCAGGGACGCCGGTTAGCGCCCGGCGAGGCGGCGTGAGTGGGCCCAGCGGCAGCGCCGGCGCGGGCGGCAGCGGCGCCGGGCCGCGCGCCGCCGCTGCGGCCGCGGACCGAGGCCCCGCCGGCTCCCCCGCCGTGGGGGCGCCGGGCCTGGATCCGCACGCCGACCCGGGTCTAAGCGCCGCGCGGGAGAGCGGCGCGGCGGGCCGCGAGCCCGTGCCTGCGCCCACTCACGCCTTAGCAGACGGCGGCGGCGCTGGGCCCGCAGAGGCGGCGCCCCAGCCCGGCGCGAGCGCGAGCGCGGAGGCTGGTCCCGCCCGGCCTGCCACGGGTGCGGCCAAAGGGTCCGGCGCGGCGGCTTGCGGCGCGCCTGCCGACCAGGCGCCGGGCTCGGGCGGCGAGGCAAGCGCTGCAGGGCGCCAACCGCCTGAGGAGGCGGCTGGGGTGGCGGTGGGTGAGGCGGAGGGTGGCTGGGACGCCGGGGATGACCTGGACCTGGGCGAGGCCGCGGGGAGCACGCCCGAGTCCACGGACGACGCCGCGGGCCACGCGGGTGCAGGCGTGAGGCCGGCGCCCGGCGCCGAGCGCGCGGCTGCGGAACCCGCTCTGGACGCCCCCGCGCTCGCGCAGGCCGCTCCAGACGGGGATCACGCTGCAGGGCCCGGCGCGGGTGCCAGCTTTGCGGCAGCGCCGGACGGCGCGCCTGCGCAGGCGGACGCGCGCGGCGCTGGCGGCGCGGCGCGCCCCGCGCCGGCGGATGGCGCGGCCGGCGATGCGGACGCGGCGCGGGGCGGCGCGGGCGACGGCGGCGCGCGCGTGGGCGCGGGCGCGGGCGCGACGAGCAACGGCACCCTGCACGACGCGCCTGGGGCAGGATCCGAAACAGGGACTGATGCAGAGCCCAGGTCCGCCGAGGCCGCGTCGCGCAGCCTCGCACGGTCCGAGCAGCCTGCGGCCGCGCCTGATCGCCCCGGCGAGCGCGCCGGCCCAGAGCCGGCCGCTGGCCCCGCCTCGGAGGCTGCACCAGACCCCGCCGCAGCGCCGCGACGAGACGCCGGCGGCGGCCGCGGCGGGCCAGCGCGCGACGCGCACAGGGACGGCGCGAGCAGCGCGGCGCCAGCGGCTGTAGCCGACGGGCCCGAGGCGGCCGCGCCGGGCGGCGCCCATGCGCGGAACGGACGCGGGGGCATGCCGGGCGCCGGGGCAGGGCCTGCGCCGGAGCCGGCCCGCCCGTACGCTGCCGCGGGCAGCGAAGGCGGGGAGCCCGGTCCCGGCGCAGGGCCTGCGGCCAGGGACCCCGGCGAGGCGAGCGGCGGGCGCGCGGACTCGGCCGGCGCGGAGAGCACCGCGTCGACCAACCACCGCGAGGCGGCCGCTCCGCTGGAGGCTGACGGCGACAGCGCCCCGCGCACGGGTGCGCCCGGCGCTGGGTGCTGCGGGAGTGCGAGCTGGTGGTGTGTGCGCTCGTGGCCCCTGCCGGCGTTCGAGAAGCGACTGCTGCATCAACCGAGCGCGGGCGTGCCTGGCCGTGAGCCAGCGCTGATGTGTGCTCATAAATCGATCAGCACTTGGAAGACCACCGGCGCATGTGGCAAGGCTGCGGGCTGGAGAGCTGGAGTCGTCATGGTGTAGACAATCCTGCCGGCCTGCGCTGCTGGTTGGAGCCCTGCGGCGGGTCCGCACGCAGCCTGCGACCCGTGCCGCGCGCGCGGGCAGGCGCGCCGGACGCGCGCGCGCTGGGCGCGGACGAGGCGCGCGCGCTGGCGGGCGAGCTGGCGGCCGCACTGGCGGCGCGCGAGCTGCAGCTGGAGCGCAAGCAGCAGGAGGTGGCGGCCATGCACGACGTGCAGCAGCGGCTCATGGCGCGCAACGAGGAACTGGTGCGCAAGGCGGCCGCGGTGAGCGAGGAGGACATGGACGCCGTGCGCGCGGAGTGCGAGGCGCGCCTGGGCGCGGCGGAGCGCAAGGTGCGGCGCCCAACCCCTAGATAAGACCCAACCTGTCCCTATCCATATCCGCTGTGCGCGTCGTCGCGGAGCGGCGGTGCCGATCGGGCCGAAGCGGCGGCCAGGCCCTGGCATGTGACGGCTCACTCGGGGCGCTCCCTGACAGCGCCTCTGCCGGGGCCGCCGACGAAGCGGCGCGCGCGAACCGCGCTCGGGCCCGCCAACGCGGGCCGAGCACGCGCGGCTGCGCGCCCCGCCCGCGCGCCACGGCGAGGGGCCCGTGCGGCCACGGCCGGCGCTAAGCGGCGCGCGGCGCGGCGGCCGTCATGTACACTAGGTGCCCTCACAAAGCACCTGGTGCCTTGTGGTATGATAGGATTAGGGGTCGGGTTGCATATGTGCCACTAAATGTGCACTTCTCGGCCCACGCGCAGGTATACGCGCTGACCAAGGAGCGGGACGCGCTGCGGCGGGGCGCCGAGCGGCTGACGGGCGTTGGCGACCTGGTCCGCGAGAAGGACGAGATCATCAAGCAGGCGCGGCCCGCGCCGGCGCGCACCGCACCGGCGGCGCGTCGCCCCGGCTCGGCGCGCTCGCGCGTGTACGCGCGCATGCGCAGCTGCGTCCGTCGCTGCGACGGGGCTGGCTGGCATGTGAGCGCGTGCGGCGGACTGGAGGGTTCGTGACTGAGAATCACGGCATGAGTGCGAAGCCGGCAGCCTGCTGCTCAAGAAAGCGCTTGGTTGACGGAGGGTTCCTGACCGAGAGCCGCGGCGCGAGCGCACCAGCGCGTGGGCCGCCCGCCGCCGCGGCCCCCCCCTCACGCGCGCGCGGCGCGGCGCGCGCAGGTGATGGAGGAGGGCGAGCGGCTGAGCAAGAAGCAACTGGCGCAGGAGAACCGCATCCGCGAGCTGCGCGCCGCGGCCGAGGAGGCGCGCGGCGCGGCCGCGCGCGCGGAGGCCGCGGCCGCCGCCGAGCGCCAGAAGGCGCGCGCCCCTGCTCCTAGTCAGGCCGGCGCCCGTGGGCCCGCTCGCCGGCCGCGCGCGCTTGGGACCGCCATGAGGGCCCCTGCTCCTGGTGCGGTCGGATGCGGGCCCTCACGGCGCGGGGGAGGGGTGACGCGCGGCGGCGCCGGGCGCAGGCGGAGGCGGCCGCGGCGGCGCGCGCCAAGGCGGAGGCCGACTGCGCAGGCCTGCGCCAGGGCCACCGGGCGGAGCTGGACGCCGAGCGCGCGGCCGCGGAGGCCGCGCTGCAGCGCGCGCGCGCGGCGCAGGCGCGGCGCCCCCTGTGCTCCCCCCACAGGGCTGCGGGCCGCCTTTTCTGGGGAAAAGAGCTGGGCAGTCGGACGCCAGGCGGAGCTGGAGGCCGGGGGTGAACATGCAGGGGATGTGTCCAGCGTGCGCCTCAAGCCCTATAAGTTCCCGTGCAGCGTGCGCTGCGAGCCTTGTTACAACTCAGTGCAGGGCCGCCGCAAGGCCTGCGGGACAGGCGCGCGCCCGCCCGGCTCGGCTCCGGGGCTGGCGCGTGCGCGCAGCGCCCTGCGGCGCCTGTCATGCAGCAGGTCTGCCGCAGCCACTCGGCCGCCTGGGCTGACAAGGTCAGGGTAAGGTTAAAGTCACCGCCGTGCAAGCTCGGCCGCCGCGGCGGCGCGCAGGTGGAGGCGGAGGAGGGCGCGCGCGCGGCCGCGCGCGAGGGCCTGGGCCGGCGGCTGCGCGAGGCGGAGGCGCGCGGCGACGCGCTGGCGGAGACCGTCGAGGAGCTGCGCGCCGGCCTGGAGCGCCAGCGCGTGGCGGCGGACCTGCGGTGCGCGCTGCGGCCCCCGATGCCAGGAGCTCAATGTTCGGGGGGGTTGGAGTGTTGCTTGTTGAGGTTGCGGGTAGCGCATGGCCGCGACCTTGCGCGTGCCACAACTCCTGCGGCCAGTCTGTAGGTACTTTTGCGGACGTGCCTTCCCTTTTGGAATGTGCGGTGGGCGCATGGCTGCGGACGTGCGGCGTGCGCGCCGGGCGCCCGCGCATCAGGCTTGTGTGTGGGGCTGCCCATGCTGGGCGGGCAAAAGGCCGTGCTACACTCCTAACGCGAGTTCATGCCTGCCTCACGGGCCGTCGCCCGCAGTGCGGGCGCTGGCGAGGCGCGCCGGGCCGCCCACACAGCGCGCGTGCGCGCAGGGAGGACCTGCTGAAGCGCGAGATGGCCGACCTGGTGCGCCGCGGCCAGGCCGCGGAGGCGCGGCACGAGGACCTGGCGGGGGCGCTGCCGGAGGCGACGCGCCCGCTGCTGCGCCAGATCGCCGCGCTGCAGGCGCGCGCCTCTAGGGGCGTGCCTGCGCCGTGCAGATGCGGCGTGCCGCGGGCGCTCGCCGTCTGGCAGCGGGCTGCCGTGCTTGCCTGTGTGCGAGCACATTGCGGTGTCACCGCTGCCTGCTCTAGGCAGGAGGGCGCATGGCGGGGCGGCCCCGTCGGGGCGGCGAGAGCGCGCCCAAACTCTGTCACGCTTTCGAGCCGCAAGCTCACGGCGCGATGGGGCCCGCAGGCGTCCGCGGCGGCGCAGGCAGCGGCGTGGGCGGCCGCGGAGGCCGCGCTGTGCGAGCGCGCGGAGGCCGCGGAGGCGCGCGCCGCAGCCGCGGGTGCGCTGCCACCCGCACGGTCGGCAGGCTGAGTCGCCGCTTTACCAGCCATGCAGCCGCCGCTTGGGCAGCCATCCCGTGTCTGTCAAAGTGCACATACCCTGCCCTGTTGGTGATCAGGCCTTATTCAAAGCCCTCATACCCGCCAGGCCCGGTCCGAGGCCCCGTGCGCGCGCAGGCGAGCGCGAGCGCGCGGCGCTGGACCGCGCGCAGGGCGTGGGCGCGCGCCTGGCGGCCGCCGCGGCCGCGCTGGAGGCCGCGCGCGACGAGGCGCGCGCCGCGCGGCGCGAGCGCGACGCCGCGGCGGCGGCCGCGGCGGCGGCGGAGGCCGCCGCGCGCGGCGCCCAGGAGCGGCTGCAGCAGGCGTGGCCCGCGCTCAAAAACCCTGGAAAACCCCCAACCTCGCTGGTGTCCATCATGCGCGCGCGCGGTCAGCACGGGCCAGGACGCAGCATGCCCCGAGGGCTGCAGGCGATGTGGGCCCCCGCCGCGCCGTGACCCCGCCCCGCGCGCGCCCGCGCGCAGGTGGAGGCGCAGGCGGCGGCTGCGGCGCGCGAGGCCGCCGACGCACGGCGCGCGGCGGCCGCCACGGCCGCCGACCAAGTTGCCGCGCTGCGTGCGGCACTTGCGGACGCGGACACGCGCGCGGCCGCGGCCGAGGGTGCGGCACCGCCGCTGCAGGCGCCGCTGCCGGCATCGGCCGGCTGGGGCGGGGCGGCGCCGCCGGCGATGGCCGGACCTGGTGCGCGGGCTCGGGCGCGCTTGCCGCGGCTGTCTTTTCCTGTGTATGCGAGCCAGGCCATGTGAGGGGCCGCTGCTTGGCCTGGAGCGCAGAGCGTGCGGCCAGTCCAGCCGAGACCTAAGGGCCCCGTCCCAGACACGCGAAAAGATTGTGTGAGCCTGTGCGTCTGTACAGACGTGCGGCAAAGACGTGCGACAAACACGAATCTGAAGGACGCTTGCGGCATGCAGGCTACCGCTGGGTGCTAGTCAAGGACGGCGCGGAGCCGCCTCCCTCGGCCGCGCAGCCGCCGCCGCAGCCGCCCGACGACGCGGCGGGCGGCAGCGGCAGCGGCGGCGGCGGCGGCGGCGGCGGCGGCGGCGGCGGCCCCGAGGCGGAGCGGCTGCGCGAGGCGTTGCGCGCGCGCGGCGCGCAGCTGGCCGCGCTGCAGGCGCAGCTCGAGGGCCTGGAGCGCACGCGCGACAAGTGCGCGCGCAGCCCGGCAGCCAGGGCGTTTTCACAGCGCTGGTCAGGGGAAGTCCTGACCGTGTCCAGCAAATAGGTATGACTTGAGACATGGAGACAATAGGTTGCATGGGTGCATTCTGCAGCTGGCACCTGCAAGCGCAGCCTGCGGGAGCAGATCTTGTCCGTAGCGCCCGCCTGGTGCCTGCCCGAGCGCCGGTGCTCTGCTGCGCTCAACGGGCCACGGCGCGCGCTCGCCTGGGTGGGCATGGGGCATGCCTGGCGGCGCGCGAGCGCCCACCTTGCAGGCGGCCGCGGGCTTGCGCGCGCGGCGCTGCAGCCGCATGCCCGGCCGCTGACGCACTGTCACAACTCTAGGAGACGGCATTGCCCTGTAGAGAGCGAGGGAGAGCCTGAGGTAAACAAAAGAGAGGGAGACCGAGCGGATTGGAGCAAGATTAGCGAAGAGGGGCGAGCACGAGCGTGCTGCTGAGTCGCAGCGCTGGCGGATGCGCGCAGCCTCGCGGAGGAGCTGGTCGCGGCGTCGCAGCAGGCGGAGGGCGCGCGCGCCGCCGATGCTGCGGCCGCGCGCCTGCGCGCGCAGCTCGATACGGCGCGCCCCCGACGGCGCAGCCCCGCGCGCCTGTAAAATACAGCGTGCGTGGATCTGGCAGGCCAGGCGGCACATGCGTGCATGCGCTCCCTGGCGCTTCCTTGGCGCAAGTGGCATGTGGCCCGGAACCCGTGCTCGCGCACACAGTCCACTCTGCCTCACTTCGGTGTGAGGATCTTTTGGGAACTAAGGTATACCAGACCCTACCCTTACCCTAATCACCGCAGGCGGCCCGGCGGCTGGCGGCGGCCGCGGAGCTGCTGGGCGAGCGCGAGGAGCGCGTGGCCGAGCTGGAGGCCGATGTGGCCGACCTCAAGGAGCTCTCGCGCGCGCAGCTGGAGCAGCTGCTGGGTCAGCTGGCGGCCGCGGCGCCGCGCGCGTCGCCCGCGCCGGCGCCCGCCGTCGGCGGCGAGCAGTGAGCAGGCTGCCGCGGGCGCGCTGTCGGGCGGTCTTCACCGTGCGTGCCGCAGCTGCCGCTCGCACTCGGCTGTGTGTTGCTGCTGGAGCTAAACACGATGGGTGGTGCCTTGCACGCCGTGTGTGCGGCCGCGCGGAAGAGCTAAGCCATGGTGTAGGGCAGCGCTGTGCTTGAGCTACCCAAGGCATGCGAGCAAGCAGCCCTGTTAGCCAGAAAGAAGCTTTCATGGTGCGGCTTCTCGGTCTGTGCCGCTGGTACCAAAGGAAGCACACTGGTCTGAAGCGCCTTGAGGACACGAGACTATTTTGCCACAGAAGGCAGCACACAGAACTTGAGGCAGTCTGTGCAACACCAGGTGAAGGCTCTGATTCTGTCTTTTGTGAGTACTAGCGCAGGTGCGGTACGCCAAGCACTGAACGTGTGCGTCCCTAGTCCCGCTGCGTCCCTAGTCCCTAGTGCGGCTTTGTTGGTGCTGCAAGATGTCTTTATGCCGCCCAGATTTTAATTGCCCGATGCCACCTGAGACTCGTTCATGTGTCTGGCAGTGCCCGGGCAGTGCAGACACCGGATACAGTCTGCCAAGATAATGCAAAGCTGGACGCAAACCAAAACTGCCAGTTTTGGGGCAGCAGGCGTCTTGGCTGTATTCATGTGCTGGGCTATTGACATGGCACTTTGGTCGTGAAGATTTGTAAAAGAATCGACAAGATCTGGCACAGGCCACATGAAAAGCTTGGTGCGCTAAAATAGCTCAGACAGGTGCAATCACAAGGCAGCATGGGTCTGCAAAGCCGCCAACGGCATTCACCGACTCCGACACACTGACAGTGACGCCAGCGCACAAGCAGTGCAGGCGTGTGACTCGGTGTACAAGAAATGCTGCCAAACGTGGCAGGGGTCACATCAAACGCAATTCGTCATGCGGCAGGGTTCGTAGAGTCACATGCTGGAGGCCACTACATGAAAGAGGTTATGGCTCCCCCCCATCGCACACCGCTGCTCTGCTGCACCCTGGCAGGGCCTGCTGCAACTTGTGCCAATCCAGCCAAAACGCATATCCTCGTCCAGGCAGATACTCAGTTTTGTAGGGCACACAGTTCCCTGAACGAAGTCCTAAGAATCCACAGCCAGCACATGCCAAGCACTCAAATATGTGCGCATCAGGCGCAGTGGCCCATCGCCGGCTCACAGGCCTGGCGTGGACCACTCCGCCGGCAAGGAGAGTGGCCAACACTTGCGAGCTGCCTGCATGAGTAAAAGTTCGCATGGTGCTCAATCAAATGCCAGGTCTGCGTATGGAGGACACCAGAAAGCTCCTGGGCTGCAGTGCAGGCCATGCTTGCATGCATGTCGCGTCAGCAAGTGCAAGCGCCGGCCCCGGCCGCCGCGCCGCATATCGCACCCCAGTCGATGCTCGTGCAGCAGACTTCAATGCACACGCAGCAGCCTTGGAGGCATTGCGCGAGCGCCTCAGCGAAAACCACTGCGGTCATCACGTTGCCGCAGCCAGACGCCGCCTCCATGCCGGCCCCGGAGCGCGTCCCAGGTGCGACGCCGTCGAGCTCGCGCCGGGTTGGCCTGGCGGCAGCGTGCGCCTCAGCCAGCAGCTTCAGCGCGACGGGACGTGTCTGCTAACGGGCTCTTTCAGCAGCCAGCAGCTTCAGCGCAGCGGGCGTCTGTGCTAAGGGCTTGACCAGCAGCCAGCCTCCGCTGCGTCTACTCAGAGGGCGCCGGCACCGGGCAGGCCAGCACTCAACAGTGGCCAACCGCGAGACTCACCTCTGAGGGTCGCTTGCAGCACCGTCGCCACGCTTGGACGGGTTCCAGCCTTCCGAGCAGACCCGGACGTCCTCAGACCCGTCCTCGGAGTCGCTGTATGAGGAGTCGCTGCGGGAGGAAGCGCCCACGCAGCATCCCTTGGAGGGAGCGTGGGCGCTCCCGTCCGCAGTGCAGGCCTGCACTGGCACAGGCACGCCCGCAGCGCCCTTGCCTGTTTGCACAGACACAGCAGCGTCGCTCGGGTCACCTGCGCTGACAGGATCAAAGAGAGAGTGAGAAGGGACACAGGCAGCAGCCAGCTGGCTACTGCGGCGGCGCAGGTCAGGCAACGTGACCAGCAGGTGCAGGGCCGATACTGCACCTATTGCAGGAATTTTGAAGTCGGTCTCTGCAGCCTCTGCTGTGTCTTTTGGCCCTGGCGCAAGCTCTGCCAGATCCCCGAGTGGCTTCTCATCGGCAATGGGCTTCTCTTCGCCTACAGATCCACCCATGACCGCCTTGCCAGCCGCAGCCTCGCTGCGCCAGTGGCTGACCTCTCAAACCAGACGCCTGCGGCAGCCTGCACAGGCGAGCAGAGCCGCGCTTGACACCCCGCAAAGCGCCGCAGTCTGATCAAGCTCAAGAGCTCTGGTGTGACTTTGCGCACGGTGGGTGCGTCGTTCGACGCCACTCCGGCGACGGATAGAAGTCAGGCCCTGCGTAGGTAGGCCCAAGGTGCTCGAGCACAAGCAAAAACCTCTCAGGAAAGGGCAAGCCCGCGGTCCTCCTAGACCAACGGGCTTGAGGACCAGTTTCGCGGGGGGCCAGAGAGAGGAAGAGCCAGACGCCTGTCAGTGCCGTGTGCGCTGCCCCAATACGCGGTCTGTCAGCAGCGCGCATATCTGACGGTCGACTGGCAAGCTTGGCATAACGTGAGCGCGCTGCAGCCGTGTGACACTCCGTCCCTGTCGCCCGCGCCAGTTCCGGCAGCCCGGGGCGGCCGTCACTTCAAGCGCGCAAACAGCCCAAAAGCGCGCGGATGAGTGAGCGCCGGCGCACGCGTGTGAGCAAGCGCACGCCCGGCGAGGATGCGGAGCCGATGGAGCCGGAGCCGGAGCCGGTGCACATCCGCAGGTCCACGCGGCGCACATCCGTGACCACCATTTCGCGGTCGCACGCGAACGGCGGCCAGCCGCAGGCCTCGGTGCTCGCGCAGAGCTTCCAGGTGGACGGGCAGCCGGTGGAGGTGCGGCCAATGCAGCTGCTAGACGCCAGCAGCGGCCCGGCTGCGCGCGCGCGGCGCGCGTTGTGATGCCAACAGCTTGCTGCTGCCCACCTTGTAGAAGCTGTCTGTGGTAACTCCTTCTCAACCTGGTGCAGCAGGCGCGCAGCTCTGGTGATGTTGGCAAGCAGTGCCTGACATCCAGACGTGTCTGTTTGTCGCCTGTCCCGCGTGCGAGCGCTGGCGGCACGCTGGCAAGGCGCGCTCGTGAGCGCCTGCGCGTGGCGCGTGGCCAGGAGCACTATGTGGTCGCTGCGAGAGGCCCGGCGGCGGAGCCGGAGGGCGCGGGCGAGTACGGCCACCTGCACGACGAGGAGGCCAAGCCCGCGCTGTCGGACCGCCTGCGGGACGCCGCGGCCACGGTCGGCGACAAGGTGCGCGCGCTGACCGCGGCTTCGCGCGCGTGCAAGGGAGTGTCCCTAGTGCAGTGGGTGCGGCAGACGGCGCGTCGGCGTCCCTGTCGCCTGGGGCCGGGCTCCGCTTCCTTCGGGCAGCAGTGTTCAGCAGTTCATGTGGCCCTGGACTGCTAAATTTATGAGCTGCGTGGGGCGCCACGTGCGGTGGAGATGCCGCCACGTTCCTCGATCAGGAACGTCCTGGATCGCGCGTGGCGCGGGCGGACGCGCTGCGCGCCCGCGCCCTGCCGAAGCATGGGTGCGGGAACGGACAGAGCGCCGCCTGCGGCCGACCGCGGCGCGCGCACCCGCGGCCGCGCAGGTGCAGGACACGCTGACGACCGCGTGGCACGCGGCGCCCTCGCTCGCCGACCTGGACTGGCCCACGCTCGGCAGCGTGCTCGCGCTGGTGCTGGCTACGTCGCTGCTGACCGCCTGGCTCAGCCACCTGCTCAACCCGGTGCAGCGGCAGATGGGCACGGCGCGCGCCGCCCGGCCCCGCGCCCCGCGCTGTTGCGCGTTGGCCGCCCGCGCAGCACTGCACGCACACGCGACGCGCGATGCTGGCCAGTGTGTTTCGTTCGTGCTCGGTTTTGTGCCCGGAAGCGCCGGCCGCAGTGGATCTGTAGGCATATGGAGAGCTGCGGCGGAGAAGAGCTGCGGCGGAGAAGAGCCGCGGCGGCGCTGGCGCCTGTGCAGCGCGGCGGGAGGGCGCGGAGCGACGGCCGCGCCGCCGCGCAGGTGCTGACGTCGATGGAGACGGTGGCGGGGAACTACAAGGTCATGGACGGCAAGATCGGGCAGAAGGAGGCCAAGATGCAGATCATGGAGCACAAGTGCGGCGCGGGCCCCGTTTTGCGGCTGCGCTTTGAAGGGCAGTCGGCGTGTCCTCATGTGCTCATGTGCTTTAAGGGTTCTGATAAGAAAAGACAACCAAGTGGGCGCATGCCTCGAGCGCTGTGAGCACTCGAGCGTGCCAGTATGATCGCCTCGTGCGGGCCGTTGCCTGGGTCGAGGCGGGTGGGCGAGCGGGCGGCTCTGCCGGCCGCGGCGGCTCGCCAGCAGGCCGCGCGCCGTGCCCCGGTCCAGCGTGCTCTGCCAGGCCTCCTGCGGGCCGCCGCGTGCCCTCGATCATAAGCCTGCTGCGCGCCGCCACGCAGCCTGGACGAGATGTGGACGAAGATCGCGAAGATGGAGCGCGAATGGGAGACGGTCGGCAAGGTGGTCGGCAAGAAGCCCGGCGAGGCGCGCCCGCGCCCGCGCGCCCGCTGACATGCCTGCTGCGGCCCAGCCTGCGCGCCGCGCCCGTCGCGTGCGATGTGGCGCCTGCGAAATGCCGCGCGGATAGCCCACTAAGCCTGGAGCAGCTGCAGCGCGGCGGCCGGCGCATACCCGGCCGCGCATGCTGCGCGCATCGCGTGCACGCCGCAAGCCCAGGATGCAGCAAGGCCGCGGTCGCCGAAGCGGCGTGACCAGTGTGTGGCGAGGGCGGGCGCGGCGCCGCTCACCCGCGCGGCCTCTGGGCGCGCAGGTGCGGCCGGTGGACGTGGCGACGCTGGCGGAGGAGCGTGCGCGCGCCGCGCTGCAGACCGAGCTGTCGCTCTTCGAGGCGGACCGCACGGTGAGCGCCGGGCCGGGCGAGCGCGCTGGGGCCGGCGGCGCCCGTGCGGGGGCGCACACGGGCTGCGTGCATCCGCCTGCAGCCAACCCTGAACAGCAGACTGCGCGCAGCATGGTGTACAGCTGTGTGACCCTTCAGATAGGCCGCGCGCGGCAAGAGAGGTGTAGGGTTTATGTTGGGATTAGGGGGCCGCACTGGCGCACGCCGCAGACGGGCGACCCAGCGCCGCGCCCTGTGCGCAGGGGATGGCGGACTATGCGCTGGCGCCGGCGGGCGGCCGGGTCACGGAGCACTCGGCGCTTGCGCACGGCGCGCATGCGCCCGTGGGCTACCACCTCACCCGCCTGGCCGCAGATGCCGCCCGCGCGGTGCCGCTGCTGCGCCGGCTGGTGCCGCGCACGCCCGTGCACCCGCGCGCTGACGACGTGCGCGGCCCTGGCGCTGCGCTCGGCTGCGCATGTGTTTGTTTGTGCATCGCCGGCGTGGCGTGCCAGCGCAACGTAATATCTCACCGCATGTTCTCCTGGACCATTGCATTGTGCGGTGACACAAACCTTTCATTGGCAGTGATTGAGGATGTCAGGATGCGTCACTAAACAGCATCCTCGCTGTATTAGAGGTGCAGCCGTTCTGCACCTGTCGATGCGCAATGCAGCGCAATAAGCTGGGATCCTTCTCTGCTGTCTGTGCACCTCAAAAGTGCGCTGGCGCTTACGGCACCCTCCTGTCTCTGAGCAGCGGCACAGGGCATGACAGGCATGGCAGGCAGCCGTGTTCAGCCGCGGCTGACCGCGCCGCGCGGGGCGCAGTTCCTGCTGACGCCCGGCGTCGTGGCCGCGCGCTGCCTCGCGCTCAAGACGGACCGGTACGGCGGCGGCGCGTATGTGGAGTTTGACCTGCGCATGCCGATCGAGCCGCTGTCCTTCACGTACGAGCATGCGCCGGTGCGCCCGCGGGCAGTGGAGCGTTTCGCGTGCTGTGTTCTCGGCGTTTCTGGCGTTCTGAACGATGATGGCGAGGTTGCAGGCGCCCATGAAAGGCTGGTTTCATGATGCGCAGACCACGACCCTGAGTTGCCTGGCCTCTTGGGCTCTCGGACCTGGCCTGGAGAACCCATGTTCGGCCCATGCTTTGGCTGGAAAGGGGACCAGTCGTGCGCGGCTTCGTACAGCCAGCAAGCATCTGCAAGGCGCTCAGGCCGCCTTGCAGCACTGCGTTGTGACCTGCCGGACAGCGCCACAGCTGGCCAGGCTGCACTGTGCAGGATGGCGGCAACGCGTGCAGGTGCTTGGGGTATAGGGTAGGGAACCCTACCCTAACGCTGACACCCCGCCGGCGCGCGCAGCTCACCTTCGAGCCGAACAGCACGCCGCAGCAGCTGGTCATCAAGGGCCGCCTGCGCCCGGCCGTCCGCTTCGAGTCGCCCGGCAACCCCAAGGTCGCCAACCTGCAGCGGCGCAACGCCACGGCGCTGCGCACGCTGGGCGAGCTGGACTACCTGCGCAGCTCGGGCCATGAGGCGCGCAGCGCCGTGCAGACGTGCGCGCTGGCCGGCGGGACCGCCGTGGACCACATCCGCGTGGAGGTCCGCCCCCGCCGCCTTGCGTGGAGGGAAAGGGGCACATCAGGGTATTAGGCCCTCACTGGGAGCAAGGCGTGCCCAGGTGCGGGTGCAGAGAGCTTGATCAGGGCTGGCAGGCGGTGGCCTGCATCAGCCCGCAGCCCTGCTGCCCTGATCAGAGGTTACGGGAAGGCCAGCGCTGCTGCCCAGCCAGCTGCATCGTCAGCGCTCGCGCCGCGCCGCACCAGTCCGCCCTGGCGCGCAGCGCAGCCGCTCACGTGCAGCAGCATGGGAAGAGCGGTGCGTCGCGGCGCGCTGCGCGACACCTGCACGCGCTGAGTGCGCGGGGGCCGCAGGTGCACTCCAACTATGGCAACCCGGCCTACACCTGCCTGTACCGCCTGCGCGTGCACGGCATCCCCGTGCGCGAGCTGGGCGCCGAGTCCCAGGCCTCGCCGCGGCCCGAGCTGCTGTAGGTGGGCGCGCGTCTCTGCTGGGCGGGATGCCCGACGATGCTGCTGCGACCGGCGTTGGCGCTGCTCAGCGCGGGGCTGGGCAGCTGTGGTACACCCAACTCTGGGGGGGGG
>JAABUV010000410.1_pt1 | contig 64770 bp, 70 predicted proteins | sample 5559971 | NCBI WGS metagenome assembly JAABUV01 (sample SAMN10711881, study PRJNA513362) | rock metagenome | isolation source: Antarctica rocks | place: Antarctica: Victoria Land, Knobhead nord | collected 2015-12-19 | reverse complement strand
GCCACCGGACTTTGGCCCGCCCGACCGCATGCCCAGCGTGTCGGGGCCGCTCGCGGCGTTCCCGGACCTGGCCAGCGCGCTGGACATCTTTGGCAGCGCTGGCGCCAGCGGTGACAGCTTTGGGGCATGGAGCGCTCCGGCGGGCGGCCGGCCGTCACCCTCGCTCGACGTCCTGCTGGGCGTGCCCGAGGGGCATGCGCAGGACGCGGGGCAGGCCGCCATGCCCGGGAGCGGCGCCGGCGGCGAGGCGCCGCGAGGCCATGCCTGAGCGCCGCATGACCATACGGTGGCCCGCACCCGGCAGCGGCATGGAGCGGCAGGGCGCGCTTGACAGAGTTGCCGGGTGGGGTAGGCCGCACGGGTAGGTCGCACAGGTGCAGGCGCCGTGACACTCGTGCGCGGAGACAAGAACAGCGGTGCAGCACGTGTGCGTGCGGATGCGCCTCAGCATGCTGTCAATGGTGCGGGGTCGCAGCCGCCGCAGCGGGCCCCGCGCGGCCAGCTGGGGTGGCCACATGCAATACGAGGCCAGTGGCTGCACGCAGACCAGCGGAGTGGGCGTGCGGCGCTTGCACCTGCTGCACTCGCCATTAAATGGTATCAAGCTTGGCAACGGCCTAACGAGGAGTTTCCAGCACAGAGCCTGTGTCCTAGGTTGCCCAAGGTAGGGGTAAAGCTCGTCTGGCAGGATTCGTGGCGACCCGGGCCACTGCGCCAGTGCGCTATAGAGCTGGCCACTGGGCTAGGTGCAGATGCTGGATGCGTCTGGGTGTGCCGCGGGTGCGGCAGGTGCCGAGCAGCGGCTGTGATCAGAGCTGCCGCGGGCGTGCCCCGTACACCCTGACCATGCCTCTTAGGGTTCCTGGACGCAAGGTGTTTCGGGCTGGTGCGGTATTGCACTCCCCCCATGACGGGGTGGCATGATTCGTTACGTTCATATGTCCTGGTTGCCCTGGGCGCGGGCCGAGGAAACCATTCCTCTTTCCTTCTTGCAGTACTTGCACACCCCCTCAGGGGCGGCACCCGGTGCGCAGGAAAGAGCCCCTGGTTGCCCTGAGCGTGGGCTGTCACATCCGTGCCCTCTTTCCTTCCCGCGCGCCCGGCGGGGCAGGCGGCGCGTCTGTTGGGGCAGGACCGGTGTATTCAGGCCTCTCCTTCTGGCCTCCTTTTGGGGCAGGCGGGTGCCGCGCGCCGCCTGCTGCGGCATGCAGCACGGGCACGCAGAGCGGCTCGGCCCCCCTCCCCCCCCACGGTTTGGTCTGCCCAGCCAGCGTTGTGGCCTCAATTCTTTTGCCGGCGGGCGTGCGGGGGCCTGGGGCGGGCGACGGGCGCGCGCCGCTGCCAGTCAGCACGTAACTTTGCGGTCAGCACACGGGCGGGGCGCCGGCGCTGCCTGCAGGAGCGGGCGCGAGGGGTGGGCGCCCGCTGGCCATGCAGGCGCGCGGCTCCTTGGCCGGTGTGCGGTTCTCTGCCTGCCCCGGGCGCCTGTGCTGCCGCTGTGCATACCTGCGACAGAGCGCACAATAGCGCGGCGCCACCCCCGGCGCCGCGGTCTGGGGCCTTTCTGTCGGGCTGTTTGCTGCAGCGCGTGTATTTGGAAGTGCGATGTGGCGCTGATCAAGAGTTCCGGGGTTGCTGATGCCGATGACAGTGGTCAGAATGTTGCGCGCTTGAGCCAGGCGATGGGGGAGGGTGCTTTTCCAGGGTGGCGCGCAGGGCGGTTTTTCTTTTTGGCAGTGGACATATGTGCCCTTGGGAGACGGGATGGGACTGATGAGGGTGACAAGGAGGCTGCAGTCGCACACACCGTTGCAGGCATGCTGGGAGGGTACAGAGCGGGCGCGCATGCTTTTGTTGGGGGGCAACGGCATGTGTTGGTGAGAGGTGAATTGGTAATCTTGTTGGGGGGCAACGGCATGTGTTGGTGAGAGGTGAATTGGTAATTTTGCAAGGTCAGTGTAAGAGCGTGATACACATGAGGTGCCTTTATAACAGGTGCCCTGTTGCATCCACACAGCGTACGACTTGTCATATCGCAGGACACTCTTACTGTTGCAGCCACAGCGCATTACACATTGCAAGCGCACTCCCTGTAAGCACTGCATGGGCTGCACATGAAAAGGCTGCTGGGCGCTGCCCATGGTATGAACAGGCCATCAGCACCCAAGCACATACCCAGACAAGCCGCCACCTGCCAAGAACGGCGAGACACAGGCTTGCAGCCCCTCTGTACTCGCGCACCCACACGCATGACGGTGCAAGTGTGCACGCCACAATACATGTGGCACACCATGCAGCCTAGGCTCCACCGCAGCCGCGGGCAGCGCCCTTTTGGTAGCCAGCACCAAACAAACAAGTGCAGGCCATCTCGCACTGCCCGCTCTCCTAGAGCTGGTGCAATGCTCTCCTGTGGCTGGTGCATGCCGCCCCACTCGCCCGTCTGCCTGCGTCTGCAGACCACTCTGCGCGCTCGCTGGCCCCAACCGCACGAGCAGCCGGCGCGCCACCGCCGCCGTGCCGCCGCCGTGCCGCGCAGCGCCAGCTACGCCGCATTGGCAGACTTGGCGCCCGAGCGCAGCGCGCGCGCCCGCTTCGCCTTGGACTGCTTGCGCTCCTTGGCCTCCTGCGGGTGCACAGGCTGCTTGCACCAGCTCGCTGCAGCGCACGGCACAGCCATCCCGCGCACAGCCAGCTCGCGCCGTCGCCATATAGAACTCTTCCATGCAATATGGCGCAGTACGCTGCAGCGTGCAACCTTCTGTGAGTCGACTCGGCCCAGAGTCCACAAGGCAAGATCCATTTCGTCTTCCAGAGCGTCACGGGCAAGCATGCTGCAACCCGGCCCAAAGGTCAGCACAGATCCAGTCTGCCGCTGCAAAGCGTACACGCAGTCGAGGCTCTTCGGCGCGGGTGCGCGCACCGGGGCCGGGATGCCGCCCGCGTCCTTCTCCACCAGCACCAGCTCAATGTGGCACGGGGACGACATGTACGCTGCGGCCGTGGCGCACAGCATTACTTATGGCGCGAATGCACTGTGCTACGTGGCACCACAGCCAGCAGTTGGCGCGCAACTGTAAAAGTGACCGCCCCCATAGCAGGCCCGATCCCCTCGACGCCCAGGTCTGAAAGTACTCTTCACCACCGCAGGGCGCAGCAACCAAGACACCTGACCAACTGAAGAGAGAGGCACACCTCAGGACCTCAGTTATCTCATAACCCCGCAACCTCAGACGTCTTCTTGAGTTGCTCGGTGCAGAGCCGCGCATGCAGACACGCCAGCGGCAGGGGGGCGCGCACGGTTAATGCGGCCGTGCGCGCGGTAGGTGCGCCGCCGCTGCTTCTGCGCCTGGTTGACCTGGATGTGCTGGATGTACATGTTGTCGGTGTCTAGGCCCTTCACCTGCGGGGCCAGCGCCGCGCGCGTCAGCCGCAGGGCCCCGCGCCATGGCGGGGGGGCACGCAGCGCACGGGCCTGGCGCCGCCCCTCGCAGTCCCGTCACAGGCCTGCAAGCTCAGCCGCCAAGCAGCCTGCGTGAGGTGCTGTCCTTCGCGCCTGCGTCCGAGCCCTCCACTGGCAGGGCGGCCACAGCAACCCTGGACCTGCTCCAACAGCCGCCTCTCGATGGCACAGCGCGTTTGACCGCTGCTCGCGGCGTCCGACCACTGGGCACGCAGGCGGCGCTGCCAGGTGCTGCCCCGCGCCGGCGGGCAGGGCCGCGCGCCTCGGCGTTGCTCTCCGCGTTCTTCAGCAGGCCGAGCAGGAACTCGCACGACTTCGCCGGCCAGCGGCCCTGCGCGGTGGTAGAGCCCTCGTTCTTGGCCTGGCCGGTGCGGCCGACGCCGCCGCAGAAGCGGTGGAAGGGGATGACGCGCTTGTGCGCGAGCACGTCCTCCAGGAACTTCTTGGCCTTGGCCAGGCCCTTGCCGCGCAGCGCCATCGCCGCCTCGCGCGAGTTCTTGAAGTGCACGCGCAGGTCCGAGCCGCGCGCCTGCGCCGGCGCCACGGACCAGGTCTGCGCGGGGCCGCCACCAGCGCTTCCGCGCCCTCCACAACCTCCTTGGCTGTCACCAGCGCTGGCCGTGCAGCGCCCCGCGCGTGCTGGTGTGGTGCACACGCTCGTCCAAGCTGCAGGCCGCCGCGTTTGCGGGGCGCCGACTCCCCGTTCAGGCGACGGCAGTCCACAAAAGCAACGCGACTGCGGAGCAGAAGCACGACAGGGAGCTTGTGCCAGCCAAACACGCTCCTCACAGAGTGCATCAGCCCGCGCTGCCGCTATTGGCAAAAAAATGCTGTCTCGTTAGTGTTGCAGCACGTCGGCCCCTTCAGATCCTAGTTGCACGGCCGTGCTGTGCACAGCACGTGCCGTTGCCGCCGGAAGCGGCGCGCGCACCTTGCAGCTCTTGGGCCCGTTAGCGGGCTCCCGCGCATACTTCACCATCTTGGCCCCTGCCCCGCGGCCAGCTGCTTGCCTCTGTCAACTGGGAGCTGGCGGCCGGAAGGCGCCAGACCCTGTTGTTTGGGGTTTCCAAGCAAGTGCCCAGCTCACTGGAAACAAACTTGTTCCTGCGGAGCTCCTTGCTGGACAGGGATTGCACCCTTCTGTGTGCTAATAGAACAAGGCTGTTTGTGGCAAGGCAAGCGCTGCAGGCGGGATGATGCAGCACCTGCCGGGACAGGCGGCGCCTGCCACGTTTGTGCCACAGCGCACGCACGGCCATGTGTACGCGTCCCGCTTGCTTTGCTGCAGCTCGGCCAAGCTCCAAGAAAAACAAGCACACTCACATAAGCGAGCCTGGGTGCTGAGGCCGCTCTGTGGCGCAGGCTGTGCTGCCTGTGCGGCGCGAGCATCACCAGCAACCCGTCCAACATGTGCGTCAACTGCCTGCGCTCGCAAGTGGACATTACCGCCGGGCTGCAGAAGCAGGTCAACATCCTGTGGTGCAAGGAGTGCAACCGCTACCTGCAGCCGCCCAAGCACTGGGTCCGCGCCGAGCTGGAGAGCAAGGAGCTGCTCACCTTCTGCATCAAGCGCCTGAAGGGCCTCCAGAAGGCGCGCCGCCGGCCATAGTGTTGGTGGCTCGGCGCCTGGCACCGCGGCGCGCTTCTCTGCACAGCACGCTGCACCCCACCTCGGTCTATCGACACAGGGGCGTGAGGCAGCATGCAGCCTGGGCGCCGCTGCACTTGCACAATTCTGTACCTCGCAACCACCTGCAGTGCTGCAGCGCAGACGCTGGTGGTACTCAGGCTTGATGTGAGTTACGACGGTGTTCACCCACACCACCTGTCCGCATATGCAACTCGCGCTGCTGGGGTGCCGGCGTGCCGTGGACGCGCAGCGCGCGGCTCCAGGCGGAGGCAGCGACGTGCGCCGCGGCAGCGTCCGCGCACGCAATCGTGCCGCTGGGGCCCGGCGCGCGTGGACGCGCAGCGCGCGGCTCCGGGCGCAGGCACCGACGCGCGCGGCGGCCGCTATCCTAACCCTACCCTAACCGCGGCTGCGCGCAGGTCAAGCTGGTGGACGCCGGCTTCGTGTGGACGGAGCCGCACTCGCGCCGGCTCAAGCTGAAGCTGACGGTCCAGGCGGAGGTGATGAACGGCGCCATCCTGCAGCAGGCGTTTGTGGTGGAGTACGTGGTCGAGCCGCACATGTGCATCGACTGCACGCGCGCCAACACCAACGTCAACGTCTGGACCGCGTGCGTGCAGGCGCGCGGCCCGGGTCGGGCCGCGCGGGCGGCAGCCGTGCTGGCAGTGGCTGTTTGGTGATGCTGGTAACTCTGTGCAGTCACAAACCTTGTGCGGGTCTGGTGGGGACTGGGGCGGCAGGCCACTGAAAACAATCATGGCAGTGCTGTGCATGGCTTGGTTTCTCGGGCTGCTTGCAATGCAACGTATGTGCAGCGCATGCAGTCCCGCTGTGTGGGGACTGCGCTTGATGCAGCGCCTCATTGTCAGCGGTCCCTGTGCAACTTGTGTGCTATAAGGCATGAATGTTGACGAACTGCCTGCATCTGTAGTGGTGGGGCATGTCCGTCTGTTCCAAACTGTCAGTATAGCCACACCTACACCTGCCATGCAGAGCAGTGGGGCATCGCTGACGCTTGGGAGCGGGCGCCGCGCCCAGGTCCGCCAGCACACCAGCCACAAGCGCACGTTCTTCTTCCTGGAGCAGCTCATCCTGAAGCACAGCATCGACCAGACATGCATCAGCATCAAGGAGATGCATGAGGCACGCGCCCCCGCGGCTGTCCGCGCTCGCCCCTCTGGCCTGTATGTGCCACAGGCGGCCTGTGTCCGGGCACTGTGTGGGGAATATGTGCATGCGCTATGCCATGTGCGAGCCTCGGTATGTGGCAGCTGATATGCAACCATGGTTCAGTGAGCTTACCCTACCCTACCCTTATCATGTTGCGTGTTGCGGCGACAGGGCGTGGACTTCTTCTTCAGCAACCGCTCGCACGCGCTGAAGTTTGTCGACTTTGTGCAAAGCGTGGTGCCCGCCAACTGCCGCGACGACAAGCAGCTGGTCTCGCACAACGAGCACACCGCCACATACAACTACAAGTACACCTTCAGTGTCGAGATCGTGCCCATATGCCGGGTGCGCCTCGTCCCGTGGGCCTGCGCTGCAGCAAGCTGACGTCCAACTCTTTACAAGAGACCGAAAGACAAGACACCACCTTTCTTTTTGGATGATCGAAACCTGTGGGAGAGCAGAAGCGGTTTGCGCGCGGATATGGCTGGCTGCCGTGCACAGTCCTGACTCATCCTGACATACCCTGGCCTCTACCTGAAGGCATCTGAGCAGCGGTGCTTGAAGCTTATAACTGATCTGCATACTGACGCTCAAGCGGTCTGTGCCTTGAACAGGACGACCTGGTGTGCGTGCCGCAAAAGGCTGCGGCGGCGATGGGCGGCTTTGGGCCGCTCGCGCTGTGCACGCGCGTGTCCAACACGCTCACGCTGACCGACCCGGCCACGCTGCGCTCGGTGCAGCTGGACGTGCGCGCCCCCTCCCTCGCTCTGCTTCCTTGCCCTGCAGACGGCGTGGCCTGTGCTGGGCCCCGGAAGGCCGCGGTTGGCTGCGGGCACGGGTTGCTGGGCGCAGCGCAAGGCTCTGTGCAGCAGCTGCGGGCGCGCAAGTGACACGCTCGCGTGCGAAATACATTGCCTTGCCAGCGCATGGCATGCGTTTGCGCTTGGTCTTTGGTGTCCAGGGGGCATGGGCGCTGGGTGCAGCGGTCTGCGCCCGCACTTGTTTGCAGAGGTGTGTTGGGAAACAGCAGCGCTGCTGTTCCTGCAGTGCATGCGGACATGACCCTATCTGCCACCCCATTCATGCATGCTGCATGGAGCCACATCTGTTGTACACGTCATTGTCCAGCGTGAAGGACAATCTTGTGGTAGCCACCCAGTATACCAGATACTACTAGACCATAGCAGCGTCCGATCAAGCGCTGGAGTAAGCTTGGAAGCGCTGCGTGCAGGAGCGGCAGTACCAGCGGCACCCGTTCCGCGCGGTCATGGGCAGCCGGCAGCTGGTGGAGTATGTGATCCTGGACGCGGAGGCGTCGGGGCCGTCCACGAGCCGCTTTGCGCTGGCGGACGTGCAGGCGCGGCGCCCTCGCGGTGCCTGCCTTGTGAGGCCGTCTGCCCTGCCGCCTAGCCGCGCCCCGCCCGCTGCAGCACTGCCAGGCCCGCCGCGAGGCTGTGGGCTTGTGCGCGCGGGCAGGTGGCGCGCGCGTCGGACTTTGGGCGCAACGACCGCACGCTGTTTGCGCGCACGCACCTGGGCCACCTGCTGCACGCGGGCGACACCGCGCTCGGCTACGACCTGGCGGCAGCCAACGTGGCCGACGCAGGCCTGGAGGCCGCCATGGAGCGCGGCCTGGTGCTGCCGGACGTGGTCCTGGTGCGTCCCCACTGGGTGACAGGGAGAATGTGGCCAAGGATTGTGACAGGGCGAGGGCCGTCGAGGCGCTGTGTCTGACAGGGCGAGGGCCGGTGAGGCGGCGTGATGACGAGCATGGGCTGGGTGAAGCAGCGGCATGAGCTGAGGGCCTGCGCAGCATCAATCAGGCATGCAGCGTGAGAGTCTGCACAGGGACACATGCTTCCTGCGTGGATGGCTGCGCTGCGCTGTCCTGCTTCCACAGGTTGGCGCGGAGGTGCGAGTCTGGGGGCGGCAGAAGGGTTCACCGAAGACGCGGCCTTGCGCCTGCCTGCCCAAGAGAGCGCGCAGGCGCGTGGGCACCCTCGTGTGCAGCGCCCCCCGCACACGCCCGCGCGCGCCGCGGCAGGTGCGCAAGAGCTACGAGGAGGGGCGGCGGCGGCGGCGCGCGCGCGGGCACCGCCGCGCCTGGAAGCTGCAGCGCATGGCGGTGGACGCGGCGGAGGAGCCCGCCGCGGCGCCCGGGCGCGGGCGCGCCGGCGCGCGCGCGGAGGCGCCGCGCGGCGAGGCCGACCTGGAGCGCTTCATGGAGGCGCGGTGCCTCGGCGCCTCTCCAAGGGGCTCGGGGGGCCACCTTGATCTAGGGTCAGGGTTGGGCGCGCGCACCGAGCCCATCCGCATGAGCAGAGGCGCAGCGAGGTGAGGTGCTGCAGCGCGGTGCCAGTCCGAGCCATGCGCAGGACGAATCCAGCTGACTTGCGCGCCGTCGTGAGCCGCTCCGTGGCACGCCTGCCTCCATGAATTGCATGAGGGCATGCCAGGTTACCGCGGCGCGCGTGCGCAGGAGCTGGAGGAGGACCCGGAGCTGCGCGCCAAGGTGGCGCTGTTCCGCGACCCGGCCATCGACCCCGCGGCCGGCGCGGCGCGGCGCGCGGCCGCCATGACCGAAACGGACGATGACGACGACGAGGACGTGCCGGAGGTGCGCGCGCCCACGCGCGCTGCTCGCGCGTCTCCCAGCGCGTCTGGGGACAGGCGGCGCGCCGTCGACATATTGCTGTCGAGTCATTGTGCTGCTGCGGAGGGGCTTTGCATGCCTGGCAGTGCTGACAGCATCATGATGTTACTGCTGTATGTTAAGGCATGCCCAGCGAAACTCAGACCAGGCAATGTGGGGTGTGGCGCTTGCAAAGACAGCGGTGTAGCAGCAAGAGTGTAGAGCGAGTTGCGGAGCACTGCGCGGGAGGCGAGGGCAGCCGCACCGCATGCGCAGGTGCCGCTCGAGGAGCTGCTGGACGACTTGGCCGGCCTGCAGCTGGATGAGGGCGAGAAGGCTGCGGGGGAGGCAGGGGATGTGGATGACGGCGCAGCCATGGCCGAATGAGGCTGCGGGGTGGGCATGCGCATTTGTGTGCGAGTCTGGGCGTGTGCAGCGTTTGTCGGGCCTCGAGTATGCAGCCGCTTTTAAAACGCTGCTGTTGTTCTCAAAGCATGATGAGCGCTGCCTCGAGGGTGCCAGTGCACGGGCATCAGTGAGTGATGAATTACAACCGAGTGTCAGCCAACTTGGCTGCCTACGGGCGCAGCCATGTCTTGCTGAGCAGGGGCAACGCTCCCATTGCACTCAACCCTGCTTGGGTGTTACTAGAAAACCTCCATTCAAGCATCTCTCCGATATAGGAGTCACAACTGAGCTGTGGGACAGAGTGTCGCGCACCAAAAGGCCAGTGGCAACGACCTTTCACAGTGAAGCCCCATGCACTGCCTCTTCCCACCACCAGCACTTATCGGCAGGCGTGCCGGGCACTGTGCCTGACGTCCAGAGCGCTGCCAGCGACATGGAGCGCGTCCTGGCCGCAGTTGCTGCGGAGGCCGGCCTGGCTGCTGGTCTCGACTCGCCAGAAGTGTACACAGAGCTTGCAGCCGCGCTCGGCAGCGTGTTCTCGGCGCCCGCGCTGGCGCTGCTCCTGCGCCTGCCGGGCGCAGAGCGCAAAGATGAGCTCGCACGGCTGGGCCGCCTGATGCTGGGTGCGCTCAAGTACAACAGTTTCACACGTACTGATAGGGAAGGACGCTCTCGCTCTGGGGATGTTCGTCGCCTGGCGACCGGTGCCGCCCGTTCTGCAGAGGGCCCGGGCGGGCTGCCCTGCGCCAGGCAAAGCCGCCTTGCTGCCCACGCAAGCCCCTTGCCGTGTTCGGGAGCACAGGTAGGCAGGGCCGCCACGTATGCGCTGTACGCCTGTGAGCGCATTGCCCTTGTAGGCGCAGCCTCTGCCACCTGTGCGGTCCGCCGCATCGCCAGCCGCCTCCTCAGGCCCAGCTCGAGCTGCATCCGCTGGCAGACCCCTAGCACGTGCTCCTTGAGGTGTCAGCAGGTGCAGCTCCTGTCATAGAGCCTCACTTCACCTTGAAAGCGAGGGAGGTCTTCAGCTGTTGAGCGCTCCTCCACCAGTCTGCCGGACCGCTGCTGCCGCCGGTTCCGCGGGAAACTTCACTGCTCACATGTGAAAGGTGAGAGGTGAGGCCTGAAAAGGTCCAGTAGCTCAAGGGCCTGGGCCTGATCAGGCATCTGCCTGTACAACCGGCACGCTGGCGCGCCCGCGCTCGCGCTCGCGGCGGCCGCGCCGGCCGCGCCGACCCTGCAGCAAGCGCAAGAGGCGGCCGCTGATGCGGACGCAGCGCTGCGCGGGCTGGACGTTGACGTCGCGCGCTACGCGGAGCACCTGAGCGTAGGGTGTGGTGCCACGGCAGAACAAGGTTTATGTTCACAACAGGGTATTCACGGTTGTCGGCGCGGCCGCCATGCAGGTCTGTCAGAAGGAGAGTGCTGACCCCACACGCTACGCTGTATCGCCCTATATTGCACATTGCTCTCTGTCTTCAATGGGAGCGCACACAATGGGCCAGGCTCATATATGTCTGGTGTCAGCATGCAGATCAATAGCGTGAAGTCACTGTGTAACATCCGCATGCCTGTCTGCATCTTGCACACTAGCCCCTGATTTCAGCGCATGCGCCGGGCGCGGCAGGCGCGCCACTGAAGCTCCCGACGACACCCTGCAGTGGCCGCCGGCCGCGGATTCGCCCGAGACCGCCGAGCGGTACGCGCGCGAGCTGGCTGGCTTGCACGTGGCGGCGCTGCAGCTGCGCGTGCTGCGCGACGATGCGGCCGCGGCGGCTGCGGCGGCGCGCGGCTGCACGGCCGCACTGCAGGCCGCGCTGGAACGGCTCAGCGCGGTCATTGCGAAAGCCGGGGTGCGCGGTGCTTTGGAGGTTTAACGTGAGGCCTGATGTCACCCCTGCAATGACATTGTGAGTGACACAGTAACATATTCCAGTGGACAGCACACCTGCGTCACTGTTCATTGCATTTACAGCCATGACATGTTTGCAAGCAAGACGATTCCGGGGTAGTGACAGGTAGTATGACCAGAGCGCCTCTTGCATGCCCTGCTGTACGCTGGCGCGCCCCCGGCCTCAGCGAGCGCGCCTGCGTCAAAGCCCATGACACGGCCGCTGGATGACATCCTTTGTTGCGCGCTGAAGCTCCTCGCATGCTCAGTCCCGCATGCACAGCCCGGCGGTTGCGCATGCTTGCACATGCATGCAGGCCCGCAGGCCTGCGGCCTCAGAGCAGGGCCTGCAGCGGGGCCCCCGCGCCGGCAGGGGCACGCGGTCGAGAGGGCGGCCGTGTACCCGCACTTTGAGGCGCTCGCGCGGCTGCATCACGGCGCCGCGGCGGGCGCTGCGGCGCCCGCGACCGCTGTGGCGGACGAGGTTGCCCACGCAGGCGCGCACGCCCCCTGCTACTGCCGCTGCTGGGCTGGGCGCTGCGTGCGGGGTCGGCAGCTTGTGTCGCGCTGTGCAGAGTGCCCAAGTGCAGAGTCACTGCATACGCGCGCTGGAAGCCATCACCCATGGGGCCAACCCTGGCTCCGCGCACCATGCAGCGCTTTGCTTTGAGCCGCACCTCTTGACCAGGCACTCCAACAGGAACCACCGGTTTGGGACCACCGAGTAAGCACTGCTTTGTGCGTTGCATTGCGCCAGTCCAGGAAGGCATCTTGGCGCATCATAGCATACAGAGGCACGTCAGCAGACGTTGTCCTGGTCAGGTTAGAGACGCCTGGGCAGGGGCTGAAACTGGGCGATGCCCGCAGCGGTGCTGCCGCGCATGCTGCGCGCGCGCCCGTGGCGGCGGCCTGGGCCGCCCCCGCCGCCGGCCGCCAGCCAGGGCCCCGAGCCCGGCCTGGCGCTGGGCGGCTTCTGCCCGGCCGCCCTCGCGCTCGGCGCCGGCCGCGCCGCCACCGCCGGTCTGGGCGCCGCTGCAGTGTCGGTCGAAGTGCTGGTACGGGACCCGGCAGAGGGCCTGGCCGGCCGCACTGCCGCTGCTGGGCCGGATACAGCTGCGGTGGCGGCTGTTGTGATGTCAGAGACGCCCGGGGAGGCTGCAGTCTCCCACGGTGCGGGACTGCAGGCTGCCGCTGTCAGACCTGCTGCTGACGAGGGCCTTCGTGCGGAGAGTGCGGCCTGCACAGCCGGAGGATCCACTGGGCGGACGGCGGCACCCGCGAAAAGCGTCGCCGCTGCATTTGCGCAAAGCCACCTGGAGGGGATGGCTGCCATGCCAGACGCGGTCGCCGCGGCGGGCCCGCTCGAGCGCGCAGCCGAGCCAGCCCCTGCGGCGGCAGAGGGCCCCTTGCCCAGCGCGGCCGCTGCGCCAGACACAGCGGCCGGAGCGGGCTCGCCTGCGCATGCTGCCGGCTCGGGACACTCGGGGCACAGGGATAGTTTGGGTGCCGCAGTGCGAGGCGCCAGCCCGTGCGGCGGCTGGCCGCTGCTCCTGCGCGCGCGCGTCTCTGGCGGGCCGGCGATCGCGCATGCGGGCCAGCTCTACGGCTTTTCGGGCGCGGCGGCGCGCGCCCTGTTTGCAGCGGCGCCGGCGGCGGTGGCGGATGCCGCGGCGGCGGCCGCCGCGCGCGGTCCCGCGCACCTGGCGCCCCTGCTGGGCGTCCTGCGCCCGGCTCCCTGCCAGGTACGCCCACAGAGGACTTCAGTTGTGCACTTATACATGAGCAGCAACAGCCATACTCAAACCCTTCAGGGCACCCCGGTCAACGCTGGGGATGTATGCGCCTTGCAAGCGTGGGAGTGCTGAAGCACAGCGCCCTGCTTGCGCGACCTGCGCGCGCGCGCCGACGCAGCTGACGCCGCCCGCCCGCGCCTGCGGCGGCCAGGCGCCGGCAGGGCGCGCCCGCGAGGGCACCTGCCAGACAGAGCTGCACGCGCCGCCGCCCCGCGGCCCGGCCCCGGCGGACGAGTGGAGCGTGTGGGCGCTGCGGCGGCGTGCGCTGGACGCCGCCAACCTGCGCGGCCGGGCCACGCGCTCGGCGCAGACAGTGGCCACGGCCGGGCGCTGCGCGGCGCAGACGCAGGCGCGCCTGCTCGGGCCCGGGCAGGTCGCCGCGGGTGCCGCTGGGGGCGGCGGTGGCGCGGGTGCGGGGCGCGCGCGGCGCCTGCGCTGCCCTGCCGGCTGCAGGCGCGCCACAGGGGCGAGTGGGCGCCGCCCTGTGCGCGGCCTGAGGTATGGTGTGGGTCGCAGTCGTTGTGGCAGGCCTGCAGTGCTGCCCTTGCACATCCAAGTGCGTGTGAGGCAGTCAGGTCAAGTTTCGGCAGGTCAAGGATGTGTAGAGGAAGACATGGTCTGCATGGGCTGCGCACAGGCAGCGAGGCGTTGCGCATGCGCGCCAGCTGCTGACCCCGCCGGCACTGGCGTGTCGCCTGCGAGAAGCAAGCCAGTGGTCGAGCGCGCGACAGGCTGACAGGGGCGGTGGGGCCGCGGCAGGTGTGGCTGCCAAAGGCGGGCGAGACGCAGACGCGGCGGCAGTGCGCGCAGTCCATGCCGCGCGCGGTGCAGCTGCTGGCCGGCGCGGGCCTCGTGACCGCCGTGCTGGACGTCGGCAGCGCCCGCCCGCCGGCTTGCGGGGCACCGCGGTTCGCGGGAACTGCGTGACGAGCTTGCCGTGCCTTGCGCGATCGGCTCACACCGCTTTTGAGGCCGCGGACGCAGGCACAGGATGCATGCTAACGCCACACGGCTTTCTTGCTGGAGGTGTGTGCTATGCTGGACATGCCTGGTTTGTATGTGGCAGCTCCATCACTGAGCGACCAGCGCTGACTTCCACAGGCGGCCAGCCTTTCAGCCAGTGCCCAGGGGTGCGCTGCGCGCAGACGGCAGCCGGATCCTCTATTCGTTTTTTTTCTAGTGCTGTGTAGCCATGCATTGACACTTGCAAACTACCTGACACCATGCACTGCATGCGGCACAACGCGTGCAGGCAAACCACCGCTGGTGAGCACACTGCAGAGCACAGCCCGTCTCTGAGCTGCACGGCCAAAAGAATGAGCAGACCATGAACGTATCACTTCTCAAAACACACTAAGGCCTAGTGCAGCCAAGCCTTGAGCCCGGCCCGACCCGGCCCATCCCTCCCACCACTGCATCACAGAAAACATTGCCCGCAAGCAAATCAACGCACTCAAAAGGCCTAAACCTCAGTCGCATGTCACATGTGCATGCCGACAGCAGGGCAAGATGCAGAGCACCATGCTGCTGCGCGCTGCAACGCCCACACATGCTAGTCTTTACATAACCGAGCGCCGTCCCTGTAAGCGCGCAGTGCTGCAGGCTGCGCTTGCTCTTAGGCAAGTGCGAAATGGTGAGTGCAAGCTCTCCGCACTGCATTGCCGACACCCCAGACCTCCAGACACCCAGCCCACCCAGCCAACACGGTGCGGCGCGCAAATCTGGCCCCTCTTGACGCGGCATCGGGCCGTCCACATTTGCCAAGCCGCGCAAGACGTCAGAACGGCGCCGCCGGTGTACCCGCGCCCTTGTCCCGCGCCTGTTTCCAACCCAACAGACCAGCTCCCATTCACACCCCTGACACTGCGGCCGCTGCAGTGGCGAACCTGTTGCGCATGATCTGCAAGGAGAGATCGAGCGCCAGGGCGCGGCGCCGTCGCGCCCATGCAACCAGCGCCCACGTCCTGGGTGCGCGCCGTGCGAACGGCGCAGGCCACGCGTGCGAGCGCCTCAGCGGTACTCGGGACTGTCGCGGCGGCTGGAGCGGCGGTGGGTGTCGCGCTCGCGCGAGCGCGAGCGCCGCGAAGAGTGGCGCGAGTGGCGGCGGTCGTCATCGTCGCGGCTCGAGCGGGAGCGCCCGTGGTCCGGGCTGTCGCGGCGCGTGGAGCGGCCGTAGTCGGGGCTCTGCCGCCGCGGCGGCGTCCGGCTGCGGCGGCGCACCGGCGACCTGCTCAGGGCGCCCACGGCATGGCATTGCAGCACGAGCCTCTATCAGCATAAGGGCAAGTTAGGGGCCTGACGCTATTGCAAAGCACAGAACTAGAGCGGTGCGCCTTGGACACACAGTGCCAAAATCATATGCAGTCCTGGTCGTGAACTCGCTTAACTCGCTCCTCGCAAGAGCCGCGTTTGCACGGCATCCACAAGGCACCAAGCCACCATGTTGCCGGTGCCTGCACCTGAACCTGAACCTGAACCTCAGACTGCGGGTGCTCAGAGAGCCAGCAACAATTGGAGCCTGCTGAGCTGAGCTGTGGGGCCCGGCCAGCGGCCCACGCAAAGACAGACCCCCCTCCTTCACTAGGCTCCAGCCCACCTTGCGGGGCTGCAGCTCCCAGGCTGTCAGGCCGCGCGTCAGCTGGGCCTGCCAGCTGCCGAGCCTGCTAAGCGCCCGCAAGCCCAAGCCCATGTCGCAGCACGGTCGCAGGCCGGGCAGCCGCGAGCCAGCCCTGGGCTCGCTTGCCAACAGCCGGCAACCCAGGGCCGGAGCCGGACCAGGCCGGGCAGCCCGCCCCGGCCCGCCCCGGCCGGGCTCAGCGCCGCCGGGAGGGCGAGCGCGAGCGGGACCGGCTGCGGCGGCTGCGGCGCGGGGGGGACCGGCTGCGCCTGTACCGGGAGGAACTGTCCCTATAGCAGGCGCGGGCCAGCACACGCAGCGCGTCAGCGCCCGGCCACATGCCCCCGCGCCCTGGACGCCTGTCCTACCAAGCTAAGCTCTACACCGGCCGGAGCATCCCAGAAGCAGCAAGCATGCGCGCCAGGAGCTCAGACCCGGCACGCACTCCTTCGGCCCGCTTGGCAGAGTCAGGACGGGGGGTACGGGGGGCCCAGGAGCAGGACCGAACAGCGCCCAACAGGCTGATGAGCGTGGCAGGCACGGGCATGTATGAGGGCCGGCTCAGGGCAAGGCAGCAGTGGGCCGCACCTGTCGACGCCATATGCTGAAGCGGATGCGCCCATGCCCGCAGGGTACGCGGGCTTGGCCGCCGCCACAGCCACCGGGGCGGGTGCGACGTACGCGGCAGGGGCGGGGGCGACATAGCCGCCGCCGCCGCCATAGCCGCCGCCGCCGCCATAGCCGCCGCCGCCGCCGCCGCCGTAGCTGCCGCCGCCGCCGTAGCCGCCGCCGCCGCCGAACCCGCCGCCGCCGCCGTACCCGCCGCCGCCGCCGCTGGGCGGGCCGTAGCGGGAGCCGCCAAAGCGGCCGCCGCCACCTGCACACATCATTGCGAGCGCGTCTACGGACGTTCCGACGCAGGCAATGCTGAAGAGTCAGCGCAGGCAGACACAGCCTGCGACACCGCCCTGAGCTGCAGCGGGCGGAGCGGCACACAGGGCGCTGCACAGACTCAATGCGGCATACACACCACCGACACGCCAGCCCGCTTCACGGGCTACACGAGCAGGCTGCAGGGTCCCCTGCGCCGCAGGGTCCCTGCGCCTCAGGGCCCCGGTCTGCGGCGCAGGCGGCTGCGCGCGGGCCCGCACCGCCGCCGGTCATCGTCTCCAGCCCGGGCGGCACCACCTGGCCCGCCTCGCGCAGCAGCCGCGCCAGCTCGCGCGCGTACCGCCCATCCTGCACGAGTGCCAGCTTGGGGTCGGCCCCCAAACCTTCTACCCGTGCTTTCACAGCTGTACGTTAGGGCTTGGCAGGCAAGCAGGCAGCCAGGGCTCCCACCAACAGCTGCACAGCAGAATGCTGGCAGTGCTGCAGCAGCACGCACTCAGTACAACACTCAATCACTGGCAGCTCGCGCATATGGTTTCAGTCTATAGGAAAGAGCTCCACACATGCGACTTCACCTACACAAAGCAGGCAGGCCTGAGCAGGCGACTCTGCCGCGTACAAAGAAAAAGTCCGAGTCCAACCGCAAGTGCAAGCTCAGTCGCCCGCCGCAGGGCGCACGTTGGGCGTGAAGAAGGTGTACGCCTCGCCGGTCGCGCCCGCGCGCCCGGTGCGGCCGATGCGGTGCACGTAGTCCTCCACGCCGTTGGGAAAGTCGTAGTTGACCACGGCGACCACGTTGGGCACGTCCAGGCCGCGCGCCGCAACGTCCGTCGCGCACCTGCGCGGCCGACAGGTTTTTTTACGGCACCTGTTTCACGGTTGGGCCAGCACGGCAGCGGTGCTTGGCTGAGCACCAGGCAACGCCAGCGTGCTGACCGGCTGCGGCGCCATGCAAGCCATGGACCACAGCGCGCTGGCGCCTCGATTCTCTTGGCACATCCCTGACAAGCTGGGTTGCTTGTCCCCTGCACGCCTGGCCTCTGCACATATGGCTGCTCAGCTCCATGCGATGAGCGAAACGCCTGAGCCGACCCTCCCGTGACAGAATAAAAAAACAACAGCCCTATTCGGCAAGGGGCGCCCCAGCCGCGGCGGTCCGCGAGCGCAGGCGCACATGATGGGCAGGCTGCCGGCCTTGAACGACGCGATCACGTGGTCGCGCTCCTGCTGGCGCTTGTCGCCGTGGATCGCGGCCGCGCGGAACTCGCGGCTCAGGTTCATGCTCAGCTGGTCGCACATGCGCTTGGTGGAGCAGAAGATGATGCGACCTTTAGCTCTGGCGAAGCGGGCCTGCCACCGACCTCCGCGCCGGGCGCGACCAGGTGTGGGAGGGCAGCGTAGCGGGCAGCGCGCTCGGCATCGGCCTGTCGCTCGCGTCGGTGGTCTGCGGCGCGGCCATGCTTTGCTTCTCCGGCCGCGCGCTGTCAGAGAGGCTGGACGTGTTCCGGTGGCGGCCCCCCGCCCCTGGCTCTGACCTTACCTACTCTATCATAGCCTACCCTCCTCTGGCGCCTCTGATTAACAAGGCGCCAGCGGGTGTGCGAAGCGTGCCTTGATCATCATGCAAGTTGGCCGCACGGGAGCGTTGGGCGGAAAGTAGTGCAACTGAGCTAGCGACTTCGTCCAGCCCATCCTTGCATGGCGGCTGGGTGTTTTTCCATAAGCCTCAGAATCCTCAGGTGTGCAGGAGGCACTGGTGAGCCAGGCCCTGTGAGGCCGAGCTGAGCCCTGGTGTGTGCATGGCTGCGCAGGCTGACGTTCTACACGGCGCCGGTGTCGGTGACCGTGCTCGCGCCGGTGCTCCTGTGGCGGGAGGCGGGGCCGCTGGCGGAGTACTGGGCGGCGCAGGGCAGCACAGCGCTCGTAGCATACCTGCTGGGCGGCGGTGCGGGCCACCGAGCGCACCCTGCTGGCTCAAAAGGAAGCCCGACCTCACCCTTCCCTACCCTATCATTCGTCTGTGAGCAAGCAGCCTGTCCTCGTCTCTGCAGCAGTGCGCATGGCGGGCCTGACTGGCGCATGGCATGCGCTCCCTTTGCCCTGGTGGGGCAACGGCGGGCCCGAGCATCAGCTGGCACGCTGCAACGCGGCGTGCTCGGTGCAGGCGTGATAGCGATGCTGTACAACGTCGTGCACTACCGCATGATCCAGGCGCGCGCTGCGCCCTTGCTGGATCCCTGAATCCCATGCAGCACGCACATGGCTGCCGGGTGCTGCCAGGCTTCACGTGCAGCTTCATACACATGCCAGACCCTCGAGCGCCTATCCCCTTGTTGCTCAGACACCCTCTGTTGCCTCGCCCAGTTTGACCGGACTCATGGAGCTTAGAGTGAGTGCAGCAAGCCTGCGAGAAGCGCCAGGACTGGAGAGTCACACACTGCGTGAACTCGTCCAGCCAGGCACGGTAGCAATGCGCGAGCTCAGGCGCAGTGCGCGCGTGGCCAGATCACGTCGGCGACGCTCACGCCGGTCATCGGCATGGTCAAGGTGGTCGGCATCGTCGTGCTCTCCGCGCTGTTCCTGGGCGAGCGCGACATATTTTCCGCGCGCATGGTTGTTGGCTGCACCCTAGCCGTTCTAGGGTTCACCATGTACTCGTACGCGTGCCTGGAGGCGCAGCAGCGCCGGCGCACGGTCTGGGTGAAGGCGGGGGCGGGCGAGGGCGTGGGGGTGGGCTCCGGCGGCGCCAAGGCCGCGGCGGACCCCGAGGGCGCGCCGCTGCTGCCCACTAGCACGCCGGCGTCGGCCGGCGCCTGGGGCGCGGGCGGGCGCGCGTAGGGCCTGGCCCATAGCTAAGGCGTCCGTCGCGCGTCCGTCCCGGTCCTACGCGCGCTCATCCGCGCCCCAGCCGCCGGCGAGGCGGCGCGTTAAGCTAGGGGCGCGGCCCGTGGCCGCTGAGGCGCGGGAAGCCAGGCGGTGCTCATGTCAAAGATGAACATCTGATCCTAGCTGCGCCTGAGGCCATTCCAGCCTTGTGCTGCTATGGCACGGACGGGCGCTCCTGAGGGCTTTCAAAATTGCGTAGGACTGGCGTCCAATAAGTTGGCGAGGGTATGTGCAAGGCAGCAGGAGTGCAGCTGTCGGGACACCAGGCTTGCATCAGTTCACGGTTGGTTGACGGACAGTCACCCGTCTGACTCGCACCGTGCATCAGGCCGCATGCACTGCAGGGCGCTGGCCACAGGCCTGGATGCCCCAGCCATGGCCTTGAGGAACCGCGTCCTCGTGCACCGCTTCTTTCTCTAGCTACTGACAGGCAGGCTCTGATGTGACGGAAGAACAATGAAAGCAGGACTCCTGCCACCGAAACAATCGACCCCACGTCCATGCTCAGCTCGTGCACGCAACTACATACTGCTTGCAAGTTCGCTAATGACAAATCCCTCTGCGCATCCCCACCCTGCTTGGGAACCCCGCCAAGCACCTGACCGAGCAGCCTTGCATGCCTGCGCGAGCTCCATGCGCGCAGCGCCCCGGCCGTAGCAGCGCAGTGCGAGCTGCTGCCTGCCTGGTGAGGCACCACATGACTTCATGGCAGAGTCCGAGCGAGCGGCAGCTCTGGTCGTTGTTCCCGTCCCATCCCCCCCAACTTCCATTCGGACAGGACAGGCATTGCCTATTGCTATCCATCTGGGACATATGGCCTGCCTGCGGCTATCAGGGCCAACGCTTCAACCCCTTCTGCCGAAGGGAGCCTGCCCATGTGAGCTGGATCAGGCTTTGATCCTGCCCGCAGCCTGCTGAACCATACTAAGACAGCATGCGTAGTCATGTGCGCTGCAACGCGCCGGCCTAGCCGGCGGGGCTGCCGACCCCGCCGCCGCCCGCGGCCTGCGCCACCAGGCCGGGCGCGGGGCGCGCGGGCCCGAACAGCGCGGGCGCGTCGACCGCGGCCGCGTAGCGGCAGAAGCCGGGGCCGTCGGTCGGCGGCATCGCCTCCGGCGCCAGCTCCACGTCCGGCTGGATGCCCACCTGGGCAGCATAGGGCAAGGGTTAGGCTTAGGCTTAACAGCATGCGTCAATGCGTCATGTTGCGCCATCGGCGCGCATGTGCTGCCGCAGCAGCACCGGCTGCGCAGCCGCGCAGGCCGGGCAGGGGGCGCGCATGCCTGCTGCTGTATCCGGCTTTCGCCACTCTCCTGCGGCCGGCACGGGCGCTCCCAAAAGCCGGCTGAGTCTGGTGTATGCACGCCCCACGCGGGGCCGGCGCGCCTTGTTGATGTCGGTGCCGGCAGGCGTCTGGTAGCGCGCGACGGTCACCGCTACGCCCGAGCCGTCCGACAGCTCCACGATCGACTGGATGAGGCCCTTGCCGAACGTGCGCCCGCCCGCCACGCGCGCGCGCCCGTTGTCCTGCAGCGCGCCCGCCAGCACCTGACGCGCCGGGCACATCAGGTCGGCCATGGCTTCTGCTTGTGACCGCATGCCCGGGCATCGCGCAGCCCCCCGACTGCCTGGGGTGCCCCTCTGCCGAGGATCTCTCCCGGAACGACACGCCCAATTTGGAGCCTCTTTGTCGTGCATGCAACTGGCGCTTCCGTGCCAGACAATGCTTGCATCTCTCACGGGGCAGCACTGATGCCGGCAAGACTGGAGCGCAGCGACGACGCGGAGCAGGGCAGCACCGATGTGCAGTTTGCATGTTGTGATTGCAGACAGACGGACGCACCAGGCCGCGCGGCCACACCAAGCCGCATATGCGCATGCATCTGAGCTCACAACCGACAACCTGGCTGGCACGCCTTGCGCTGCTTCTATACACTGCCGCTCGCTGCCTGCGGTGTTGGCAGGCACTGCCGGAGCAGGTGCAGGGGTCGGCATTGGAGCGGCGGCGGCGCCGCGCCTCGGACGCGCTAGCGGTGCCGCGGTTGACCAGGACCACAAGCGGTGCGCTCGGCTCCACAAGCGCGTGCGTATCCGCCTCATACGAGTCGCGCACACCCTGGCGGCCGCGGCAAACATAACCCTTTGCCGCAGGCCCCGGCCCTTTCGCAAGACTTATGGAACAGCGGCCATGCACAGCGTGTCTGAAGCGCTCATTGCAACCGCAGCGGAGCCTCTGCTGCAGGCCCCTGCCTTTTCGCGCGAGTGCATTGCGGATGCGGGCGGGCGCAGCAAGCACGCCGTGCATGGCCGCTGCCTCATGGCCACATTTGCACAACTGCCTCGCCCCTCGCCCTCCCCCCCGGGGCGGCACACCCTAAAGGGGTTCACCTGGCTGTCCGCAATGAGCACGATGTCGCCGCGCGGCAGGAACATGCGCGCGACGCTCACGCCCGCCGGGAACAGCCCGCCGCCGTTATTCCGGATGTCCAGCACGTACCTGGGGTGCGGCGCGGGCGAGTGACGCGCGCGCCCCGCAGCGCAACAGCAGCATGCAGTGCATAAGTTGCATTACTCTTTTTTACTACTCTGTCATAGGTGTTTCAGAGAGGGCAGTGAAAAGGCAAGCAGTCATTGATAAGAAAAAAGTAACACGAACTTTGCCCTGAGCCAGCAGCTTCGGGCGTGCCGCTGCTCAGAGAGGGTTCAAGACAGGGTCTTTCGATGTGCGCCCCGCACCTCTCCGCGCCGCCAGCGTGCAGCTGCTCCAGTGCGGCGCGCACGCCCTCGCTCGTTTGCTTGTTGAACGTGGACACGCGGATGTAGCCCAGCTTGCCGCCGCTCCGCGCGCCGCCGCCCGCGCCCGCGCCAGCCGCGGGCGCCGCGGCGCCGGCGCCGGGCTCCGGTACGCCGCGCGCGGCGGCCGCGCCGCCGCCGGCCACCAGCGTCGGGCTGACCGCGGCGCACAGGTGCGGCGAGACGGGGTTGAACGCGATCTTCTGGCGCACCAGCGGCACCTCGCGCGCGGCCGGCTGCTGGTGCGGGCGCACCGTGAGCACCACCTGCGCCCACGTACGGGCGCGCCATGAGGACCGCGTACGGGCCGCCTGAGCGCCGCGGTGCGGGCCGCGCGATCGCGCACGGGCCGCGCACAGCCCGCTTACGGGCGCTCCACCCACTGCGCCGCCACCCGCGCCGGCCGCTGAGACTTGGCTCGCCCGGGCGCCCGGCAGCTTGGCGCGCACGACCCCTGGCACGTCACCACTGCAACGTTGAAGAGCAACTGCTGGCGTCACGCTGGCAGCGCGCGCCGCCGCCCGCCCGCGGCCACGCCCAGGGCCTGCCGCGCGCGGCGCGCCGCGCGGCGGCCGACGCGCCGCAGCGGTGCCTCGCAGCCGGCGCGGCCGCGCGGCGCGCTGGCGGCGCGTCGCGGCGGGCGCGCCGCAGCGGGCGCGCCGTGGCGCACCTCGGAGCCTTCCGGGCCCTGCAGCATCTCGCCGGCGTCGTACAGCGTGAGCCCCGCCAGCGGCCGGCCATTGATGGCGACCAGCGCATCGTGCGGCGCGATGCCCGCGCGCTCCGCGGGGCCGCCCGGCGAGGGCGTGACCACCTGCGGGGCCGGGCGGGCGAGGGTGACGGAGCATTATTGAGGGTTACAGGAGCCTCGTTGTTCACGCCGACGGACCCTCCTGGCAGAGGCGTGGCCTGCGCGGCCAGGTACGCTCAGCTCACAGTAGAAGCGGGCTTCTGTGCAAGGGCGGCCCGCAGGACCGCCCGCTGTGGCGGGACCGCCGGTGGTCAGACGCCGCCGCAGCCATCAAGGGCCGCGCACGTTCGGCGAGACTGCAGGCGGCCTGAAGCCCCTAGTCTGCGCTCAGGCGGGCAGGCAGCGAGGGCGCGGGCAGCCGCGCCCAGCAGCGCTGCCGCTGCCATGCGTGAGCTCGGCGGCGCTTGCGCCCAGGCCGGGAGCGGGGCTGTCAGGCAGGCCGGAGCACCTAGAGCTGGCCGATCGGCTCGGCGCCCGCCGACCCGCACACGCAGGCGCATGAGCTGCCGCATGCAGGTGCGTGCGCCGCAGCCGCGCCCGGAAGAGCCCATGCTGGCGTTCCTGCAGGGCTGCTGCAGTGGACCCTGCCCCGGCCCACCTACAAGCGGACAAGGGCGCAGGGAGACGGGCGGGCGCCGTCGGCGCCATGGGTGACCCCCAGGGTGACGACCCTGCATGCTGCAGGGCAAGGGCTTGGGTAGGGTTGTGGAACCCTACCACCAGCTCATTCTCGGCGCCCGGCGTGGCCGTGTCAAAGCCGACCTCCAGCCCGACGCCGCTGAACGAGCCGGTCGTGCCGCGGCGCAGCGCGGCGAAGCGCGCGGGCTCCAGCAGGCGCGTGAAGGGGTCGTCCAGGCTGGCGAGCGCCTTGCGGATGGCCGCATACGTCTCCGCCCGCTCCACCATCGGCTCGTCGCGCAGGAAGCGCTCGCGCAGCTGCGGCGCAGGGCGGGGTTACACACTCGACTCCCCGATGCCATGGAAGGGCCGACTCCATGGTGGTCAGCTGTGGGTTAGGTCAGGGTAGGCGCATGCTGGTCAGCTGGCTGGCAGGCCCGCCAGCTGCGGCGCACGCCCACGCCCGCCTCGGCCCGCATCGGCCTTTGCCCGCGCTTGCGAAGAAGCTGCTGCTGCAGCGCTTTGGTCCGCCGCGTCGCGGCCCGCTGCGCAGCGTGACATCGTTGCGAGGTGATGTCAGCTGCCGCGCGGCGCAGCCCGCGCCGCACCCTGCGGCGCCCATACAGCCACGGCTGCTGCCGCGCGTGCAGGCACGCCCAGCCGAGGCGCGCACCCTGAACCAGCTCTGCCCGTTGAAGCTCTTGTCGTAGTAGGCGCGGTCGACCGCCCGCCACGCCTGGCGCCGCGCCGCAACAGCGCACTGCAGCGCGGGCGTGCGCTCATGCGGCGAACCAGCGCGCGCGGGGCAGCAGACTCGCGGCAGCTGGGGTCGAGCGCTGCGAGGCCGCGCGGCGTCGGCGGGAACCCCAGTGCATAGGGTTAGGGGTAGGTATTTGGGCTCCGGCCTGGCGGGGGCGCCACCTCCAGGAAGAGCAGCTGCTCGGTGGTGACGGCGCGGCTCGGGAGGGGCGGCGGCGCGAGTGCGAGCGCGAGGCCCAGCCCCGCGGCCGCCAGCACCCGTGCCGCCTGCGCCGCGCACCGCCCTTGCCGCACGCCCATGGGGTGGCAGCGAGCTGCCGCTTACTCTGCAAGCCTCGCGAGCACACACGAGCAGGGCTGCAGCTTGCTCAGGCGCGGGCCGGTCCAGCACACGGGGCACAGCCCCGCGGCAGCGCAGCACTGCTGGTGCCAAGAGGCAACTGGAGCGGGCCTCGCCTGACTGACGTGCGACTTCAGCAGGCCGCTTTGCCTCCCAGGAGGCGCAGCCGGCCCGTGCGAGGTGGCCTCAGCGGGCGGCGCTCTCCTGCAGCCAAGCAAGCCTGCGTCTGCTCCTTGCTGCGGTGCGGCGCAAGCCTGCAGCACGCAGGAACCAGGCCACAGGGTGTGTCTGCAGCCTTGCATCCCGCCTGCCTGACACCCTGCCGGGCAGCATGCTCCCCATGCACATGCCGCACGCGTCGCGGGGCCATGCCACATCTCCGCTCGCCCTCAGGCTGCGCACCTGCATGTGCTGCAACGCCTGGTCGCCGGCACGCCCCGCCTGCGGCTCACCAGCAAGCCGCCCCTGCTGCTGCGCAGGAGCTGCGCACAGGCTCTCGGCCGCCCACAGGCGCACTCCATGCTGCTCCCCGCACGCCACGGCTAGGCTGGCAAGCAGTGAAGCATGACGGCCACAACGGTTGTTATTTGTCACTTCGATATCGTCCTTTTTTAGACGCAGTCGGTGGTTGTTGTTCGCAAACTACAACCACGCACATGCATGTGCATTTTTACCAGATGTGGCGCATCTCGAGCCTACTTAACCGCTCGAGGGCCAATTGTAGTACAAAGCAAGATTGCCCTCGCACATATATGTAGCGGCCTGTGTTGCGCAGCTGCCTGGCTGCACAGCTAGGCAGACTGGAGCCAGCTATCTAGGCGGCACTCGCAGCAGTAGCGTGAAAGAGGCTTCAAGGTTGCGGCTGCTCTCATTGCGCTTGCTATGCCTTGAGTCTGAGGGCACTCGCTCAGTGCTCTGCTGAGCAGCCAGGGCGGACGTTGCGGCCAGCGCACACCCGGGTGGGGATGCTGCGGTCAGCGCTGAGGCTGGCCGTGCGGCTGCGCACACGCGGCGGCGCCTGCACAGGCGCCACTGCCGGCCACCCGGAAGCCTGGGACCCCTTTTGGAGGCCTTCGGGCCGGCACGCATGGTTGCCAGAGACGCCAGGATCGTGCAGCCGTGCTTTCTGTGTGGCGTCGGAGGTACGCCTAACGTTCTCGAGCGGTGGCTGCGCTCGTTGTTGGTAGGCCGTCACCAGTGCGAACTCGTTTCTCAGATTGCCTGGAACGGCGCAGGCAGGTGGCTCACAGCAGGGCGCTGTGGAAGGAAGGGCGCATGGCGGAGCTGTGGCAGCTCCTGACCACTACGGGCCAAGACATGCGGCCTTCATAAGCGCGCAGTTTGCGCTGAGCGAGTGCAAGCGGAGGTGAGGCTCCCTTGCCCCAGTGCACTTGTCGTGCTAGGGCGCTTCTGTCTCTCAGTGCTGAGGTCCTCACCGGCTACAAGGCTCTGAGCTTGCAGTGATTTGCATCCTCACTGGCTACAAGGCTCTGAACTTGCATTGCATCAAGTTGTGCGCTGCTGTGCGCTCTGGCCTGAACCTGCTGTGGTGCCAGGGGCCGTAGCAGCAAGCCTGAGCAAGTCCACTGGAGCAAGTCGCCAGAGGTGTTGAGCTACGTGGAAAGCGCGCGTGGCCAGCTGCCAGGCTGCAACGGCTATGAGGTGTCCGAGCTGGCCTTGTTGGTGAACATCTTGCAACATAAGCACGGCTTTGAGCCAAGCAAGGCGCTGCTCGACGACCTGGCGGCAGCACTGGCGTCCCTGCTGCCGCGCGAGCCGTGGCTGCCCAAACGAGGAGCTTTTGCGACAGTCTTGCACTGTTTGAGCGAGAGCGGCTGGCCGCTGAGCGTCGCGCTGCACGACCGGGTAGCGAGGGAGCTGCTGCGTGCTGCAGCCGGCACTGCAGCTGAGCACAGCAGCAGCACGGGCCCCGCCCTGACAGCATCGCAGGCAAAGGCCGTGATGAACGCCTGGCTCACTTTTGCAGTTCAGCCTGGGTCACCAGCGCGGGCCACGCTGCCCGCCGTGCTGCGAGCTGTCGGAGCTTTGCCGGAGGCAGCCGTGCTGGGCAGCGTGCAGCGGCTTCGCGGCGCTGGCGCTGCCAGCGCACTCCAGCAAGCCATACTGCGCCAGCTCATCTCAGCACAGAGTGTTGAGGCCATCGCCCGGGTCCACGATGCCGCTGGCGAGTACTTTGGCCCCGAGCATGTCTGTGCAGCCACCCAGCGGCTGGCCGTGCTGTGCAGCGCTGGCCGCGCTGTGCCACGGTGAGCGGCCTGGCGTGCGTGCATGCCCGTCATCGCTGCTGCACGGCGGTATGCAGCTGCGCCTGTGAAGCAAGGCAAGGCAGGGCAGGCGGAGGTGTGCTGTTTGGCTTCCCGGCGTTGCACTGTGCATACAGGTCCTCGCTGCTGCGTGCAGGCAGGCGAGGGGCGCGTCTGAGGAGGCTGAGCGCGTGCGCGCCTTGGCCCTGCTGCCGGGCCTGCGGGAGGCGTTCGAGCGCAGTCTGCCAGAGTGCTCAGCGCGGGAGCTGGGCGCCACAGCGCGCAGCCTCGCCTACTTTGGGCTGCTGAACCACGGGCTCCTGAAGCGCGTCGCTGTCTGGTTCGAGCAGAGGCTGGCACGTGCGGACAGCAGAACAAACGTGCGGTCCATGGCAGACATTCTGATACTATACAGGGATGCTGCGCCGCTGCGGCCCCGTCCCGCGCTGCTGGCCGCCATAGGCGCATGCCTGAGCGCTGCGCTAGCCTCGGACGAGGTCGCACCAGGCGAGAGTGCGAGCAAGTGGCTCGTGCCTGTTTCATCTAATTGTGCCGCTGACCTATTACTTGCCTGGGCCAGTGTGTGCGAGGGCACAGCGCTGCCAATGACTGTTGTGAGGGCGCTGGCGGATGCTGCTCTGTCTGGCGCAGCCGCCGCAGATGCGGGGGGCAGTTTTGGCGTCGACAGGCATGTGTACGCATTATTTGCCATAGCACGATACATAGAAGTAGCCCCCCGTGCTGCGCCTGCGACAGACAGCGAGAGCCCGATGGCTGGGCTGCGGACCGATGTTGCCAGGTGGGTGAGCCTGGTGATTGAGCATGTCCAGCCAGGCCGGGGCCAGGCCGCGCGCGACCTGGGCGGGGCAGTGCATGCTTTGCATGTGTTGGGGGTTGCCCCGGATGCGGCGACGGCAGCCGCGGCTGTTGACAAGGCGGCCGCGCTGGCCCCCAAAGTGGTCGCGCGTGACCTGCATTGTTTCTTCATGAGGCTGGTCAAGCCGCTGGCCGCATGGCACCGCTCTGGCCTCGCGTTGTGCGAGCCGGCCGTGCGCGCTCTGTGCGCCCGAGCGCCCGACCTGCTCAAGCAGGCCAGGAAGAAAAGCCAGAAACAAAGGGACTCGCAACGGGTCAAGGTGCTTGCGCACCTGCGCATGCTGGCGTCCATTGCGCGCGTGTATGTGCCCGAGCTGGCAGAGCCCAGCCGCGCCAGCGGTCGCCAGCTGCAGGAGGCGGGGCTGCTGCGGGGCAGCGGCGCCGACAGGGACTCTGTGGTGCATCAGCAGGCCCCACGGTGGACTGCCGGGCAGCAGTCCACCACGTCCCAGGCAGGCGCCCGGGGGGTGGCGCCCTATGCATGGATGCGCGGCGCCTGGAGGACTGCTGTCGGCCAGACAGGGTGAGGTCGGGTAGCGGGCACATGCATGGCGGGGTGCTTTGAAACAGTTGTCAGTGAGGCAGACAGCGGCGAGTGCCTGGCTTGTCTCAGGCCGGCACCCAAGGTGTGCTCCAGCAAACGCTGGCGCCCTGGTTTCACTGAGCCGTACCAGCCAGCAGCTGTCCTGATCCAGCTGCTATCTTCCTGCACGCATGCAGCACCTCGATCTGCCCATGAGCGGCATGCGCACCCAATGTCAAGCAGGGCTGTGCTGCATGTCCATGCCGTGTGCACCTCCTTGATTGCACACAGACCGGCAGCTGCTCTGAGCCTTCCAATTTAGAAAGCTTAAGCTCAGAAGGTATGAAGTAGTGATAGTGTCACTGCATCACCAATGCCTTGAGCCTGCTATCCTTATGCATGAGCACGTCTGCACAATTTGAGCTATGCTAGGCAGCCAGGGGTAGCCGCTGTGTCCAGCGCGCACCTGGGCGGGCATGTTGCGCTCAGCAGCCAGGCTGGCCGCGCGGCTGCGCACGCGCAGCGGGGCCCGTCCGGGCGCCACAGCCGGCCATCCAGAGGACTGGGACCCCTTCTGGAAGCACGCGGCTGGGCACGCAAGGCGTCCAGTGTCACACACTTGCCCTGCTGCACAAGCGGTGCGCGCCTGTGCTCAGACCCGAGCGCTTCACCGTGCCGGTAAGGAGCACTTCACTCTCTCGCGCGCTCCTGAGGAGCCCGCCCCTCGTGCGCCCGGGCTGCCCGTGTCGGGGACCGCCGACGCACTGAACGCATGACGCCCTGGCGGCTGCAGGCGGATGCCGCACAGACTGCCGAGTCGGAAGCAGGGTCGCGCGGCAGCGCGGCTGCGCGACAAACAGCAGCCTACGCGCGCTGGCTGGACGACTTTGCCAAGCAGTGTGCAGCCCCTTGTGCCTGCTGTCACAGCTTCACACCGGTGCAGTGTCCAGTTTCAGAGCGCTGGCAGCCTGCGCGCACGCGCGCGCTCACAGGCTGGCGGCGCCCTACCCCCAACACTGGTGCAAGCGCGGTGAGCCGCCGTGACCGTCTGCGCGCCCAGGTACCGCGTCGGCGAGGACGCACGCCCCCGCTGGAGCCGCTCGGCCGAGGTGCGCGTGCGCGAGGCGAGCGCACGAGCGCAGCTGCACCTGGCCCGCCCCGCCGACCTCGCCAGGTTTGGCGCGTCCCTCAAGACGCTGCTCGACCTGCGCTGCTTTCAGCCCGGCGCCGAGCTGCTGGGCAGCCTGGCCGGCGCGCTGCGGTCCCAGCTGGACAGGCGCGAGGCGTGGCAGGGCATGGCCGCCGCCGTCGCATGGGGGCTGAGCCTCATGGCCGAGTGCGGCCACCCGCTGGACGCCGGCCTGCACGGCCGCATCGCGGCCCTGCTGCTGCCCGGGCCGGCCGCCGCAGACGCCGCGGCTGCTGCAAACCCCGCGGCGGCTGCAAACCCCGCGGCGGCGCTGACCGCGCGCCAGGCGCAGGTGCTCCTGCGCGCCTGGGCCGCGTTCGCCTGCAAGCCCGGGTCGCCGGCGCGCGCCACGCTGCCCGCCGTGCTGCAGGCGCTCGAGGCGCACGGGCCGCTCGCGCCAGCGCTGGGCGACCCCGCGCGCTGCGGCGGCCCGGATGCGCGGCCGAGCGCCGCCGTTGTGCTGCAGCGCGCGCTGGCCGCCCAGATCGCCATCGCGCGCGACGCGGCCGCGGTCCGGGAAGTGCGCGCGGCGGCGGGCGCGCGCTTCGACGGCGTGCTCGTGCACCTCGCCCTGCTCAAGCTCCGCCGGCTGTGCGCCCCGGAAGCAGACATGACAGAGTGGGCGCCGGCTGTGCGGCGGGCGCCCATGTAACGGGGGCGGCTCCGATGCTGCCTCTGCACTGGAGGCAGCAGCGCATGGACGGACCAATGCTGGAGCCGGTTGAAGGACCGCCGGCCGGGTGCCGCAGGCCATGCAGGGCTGCGCTGGCGCGCGGAGCCCGACGGCGCGCGCGCGCGCAGGCACGCGGACGGTGGCAACGACGACGCCGCGGTCGCGCGCAAGGAGGCGTTCGCGCTGCTGCCCGCGCTGCAGGGCCACCTGGAAGAGTACACCGCCCGCGAGATCAGCGCCGCGGCGGCCGCGCTCGCGCGCATGCGCTGCCTGACCCAGGACCTCGTGCGCCAGACAGATGAGTGCTTTGCGCGGGCGCTGGCGCGGCGCGACCCGTCCGCAGACCTGGTAGCGATCGCCAATTTCCTGGACGCCTGCGATGCCGCGCGGGGGGCTGTGTCGCCCGCGCTGCTGGCCCGCATGCAGGCGTGGCTCGCTGCGGCCGCGCCGGGCGGCGGCGCGGCGGGGAGCGCCGGCGGGGCACTGGCGCGGGCGCGGCCCGGAGCGGCCGCCCTGCTGATGCGCGCATGGGTCGCCGTCGCTCGGAACAGCCGGCTGCCAGCGCCTGTCGTCAGGGCGCTGGCCGGCAGGGCGGCGGCGGGCGTCGGGACCGGCGCGTGGGACGGCTTCGCGGCCCGTCACCTCTCCCCGACGCTGCACGCGCTGGCGGTCCTGGTGGCGCGGTTGGGCGCTGCGCGCCTGGACAGCAGCCGCGGCAGCCCGCTGGATGGCCTGCAGGGCGCGCTCGCCGGCTGGGCCGGCGCGGCGATCAGCCACGTCGCGCCGGGCGCCGCGCAGGCCGCGCGCGACGTGCGCCGGCCGGTGGCCGCGCTGCACGCGCTGGGCGTGACGCCGCCCGCCGCCGTCGCGGCGTCGGCGGTTGTCAAGGTGGCCGCGGTGGCCTGCCTGGCGCCCGCCGCAGAGCTGCTGGGGCTCGCCGCCGGCGTCGCCGGGCCGCTGGCCGAGTGGGACAGGCGGGGGCTGGTGTCGTCCGCGCCGGCGGCGGACGCCCTGTACGCGCAGGCCGCGCGGATCAATGACCGGGTGAAGGCGGAGTTCTACCTGTCGCGCCTGGCCGCGCTGCGGGCGGTGTCCATCGCCGGGAGCATGCTCGGCCGCGACGAGCTCGGCGAGCTGCGCTAGCGCGCCGGCGCATGCGTGGGCGCGCAGCACGCTGCCGTCCAGCGAGCGCGCGTCAGCGCGGCTGCATGCGCTGAAGCGAGCAGGGAGAGCTGAGAGCCGGAGGTGATTGGCTGCTCCGCAGCAAATTGTCTACAACATGCTGCTTGCCTCTGGCAGTTTGCATGTCGCGCACAACCCTATTTGACCACCTGCGCGCGAGACCCTATCTTGAAAGCAGAAGACCTCGATACACTTCACACTCTAGCACCCAGCAGGGCTCCGGCGTAGTCCCTACCTACTTATCAGCTGCAACACATGCATGAAGCGCAACCATTCTCGCATGAACTCCCTTCCTGCTCTACTTGCACACCCTTTGCAGCCGACCCTAATGCAGAGCCTCAACAGCGGGGACCTGGGGCTTCAGCAGGACGGCGGCAGGCGCGCACAGCCCAGAATTCTCCCATGGCATGTTTGTGACAGGCATCGCAACTTGGTCCCATGCGGCAACATTGTGCAGACAACCCCTCCGCCGTGCCGAGCTCCGATACCTGGACGTCATCAGATGGCATGCGCACAGGGCCGGCAGCCAGCAATGGCAGCCACTCTCCGCAGGGCCATGACCCGCCACCGGCTCCTCAACCCCTGACCCCTGCTCGCCACCCTGACCCACGACCGCTGGGCACGCGCGACCGCTGCCCCGGCGCCCTCACCGCCCGCCCGCCAGCTCCGCCAGGACGTCCCGCCGCGGCTCGGTGTCCTCGAACAGCGCGCGCACGAGCCCCGCAACCGCGCCCGCGTTCAGGCCGGCGGCCGCCAGGCGGCCGCTGCGCCACCAGGCGCGCAGCTCCGCCAGCCGCGCGCCCATGGCTGCCAGCACCTCCTGCCGCATGGCAGGGTAGGTTAGGGCTTGAATATACGCACTGGCTTTGCGAGCAGCCGTACGGCCCAGCCGCCGCCAGCACATCATCGCTTTGCCCTGAGCGCCGCGGGCGCCTTGCGCATGCGCATACAGATTGTGCAGCTCGGGCGAGTGCAGCGCGCGGCCCGCGCGGCAGGGACAGCGCACAGCCGGCAGCCGCGCGGCGACCCCAACCGGCCCGCGCGCGCCCTGCCAGCACAGCCGGCAGTCGCACGGCAGCCCCAGCCGGCCCACGCGCGCCCTGCCAGCACCGCCGCGCGCGACGGTGCGACAGGGCCCTGGTGGTGCTGCGGCAAAGCAGACCCTGCCAACCCTGGAGCAGGCCCAGTCAGACCCTAAAAGAGCCGGAGGCGCACCCGCAGCGTCTGCAGCGCGGGCGCGCGGGCCTCCAGCGCGGCCAGCATCGCCTCGCGCGACGGGCCGCCAAAGCCGTCGGCGCCGCCGCGGCCGAGCGCGGCGGCGGCCGCGTCCTCGGCCAGCGGCGCCAGGATGCGCGGCAGGTCCTCGCTGTCGTCCACGCTGATGTCCGGCAGCGCCAGCAGGTCGCCTGCGCACGGCCGGCCCGCCCGTGTCGCGCGCGCGCCGGGGGCGCCGGGGGCAGCCTCCTGCCCTGAGCCTGTCCTGCGGGCGCCTGACCCTACCCTGACAGCAGGCCGCCGACAGTTGGCCGCTAGGCGCTGCGCGCGCAGCCGCGCAGGTCCGGGAGGCCGGCGGCCCCTACCCTATACCCGCGCAAAGATGGCTTGCCAGGCCGAACCCGCCGCCATCAGCGCCGCCCGGCCTCGCTCGGCGGCGAGCTGACAGCCCTGTGCTTTGCTAAAAGATTATGGCACAGGCATGTGGGTGTCCAGGGCGAAGCGCAAACAGCGCAGCCGCGGCGCCCGACGCCCGCCGCTCGCCAAGCGAGGGGCGGCCACACAGTTGCTCTGCTTCGGCTGTGGCAAATACAAAAACAAAGCGTGCACACCCACGACGCGCGCCGCCAGCGCCTGCAGCACGGCGCCCGCGACGTCGGCCAGGTCGCGCGGCGGCAGCACGCCGCACAGCACGGCGCCCAGGCGCCGCAGCGCCGCCAGCGCCTGCTGTACCACCTGGCGCGCGCGTCGGCGGGGTCAGCGTACCCCAGCTAGCCACAGCCAGTGCCTGCTACACCGCCTGGCGCGCGCGTTAGGATTAGGTTGGCCTATTCCGGCAAGCCACAGCCAGCGCCTGCTGCCTAGCTGTCGCGCATATTGCATTAGCCTGCCCCGGCCTGCCGCAGCCCGCGCCTCCTGCACCACCTGGTGCGCGCGTCGGCGGGGTTAGCGCACCCCGAGTAGCCACAGCTAGCGCCTGCTGCACCGCCTGGCGCGCACATTAGGGTTAGGGTTGGCCTACCCCTGCCAGCTACAGCCAGCACCTGCTGCACCACCTGGAAAGCACGCCGCAGCAAAGGGAAGCGTCAGTGCGCGCGGCTGCCAGGGTGGTGTAGGGTAGTGCCCCAGGCACCGACCTGCGGCTGACAGCCTGGGGCCGCCTGCCCAGCACGCGGCCTGGTTGTGCACATTTGCAGGCCGCAGCATGGGCGGCAGCAGGCGCCATTGCAGAGACATTTGCCGGACTGCGCAGGCGTGCGGCTGCCTGAGCCTTATCAGCGTGTCGGCCGGGACCCACACAGGCTCCGCCAGCCAGCCGCGGCCGCCGGCCAGTCGGCTGACGTGCGCCGGCTGCCGTGCGCACGGGAGAGGGCCTGGGCGCCGGGGCGGCGCGCCTTGCGCGCCGCGATGCCGCGCTGCGCGACGGTGATGCGGCGGAAGCCATCGGCGCCCTCCAGCACGCTCTGCATGTCCGCGCACTGCCGCTGCACCTGCGACCGGCGCAGCGCGCGGCATCAGGCGCCGCCTGTGAGTTTTGGCGCACTTTGTCACACACGTTATGCAAGTCTCTAATCATTTCAGGTGAAGCACATGCCTGACTATGCTTTGTCCCACGAGCGCTGCGGCTGCCGGCACACCAGCTCAATCGCGGCTGCTATGGGCGCGCACAGAGCACCAACCAGATGGTTCACACATATACACGTCATGCGTTTGCTAGGACTCTGACGAGACAGCCTGCGGCCTAGCGCGTGCGGCCTGGTGAGAGCGGCGAGCTTGCCGCGCGAGGCGCGCCCGCGCCCAGCACTTTACCAGCTTTTCTTGCACGCCGACAGCATGCTCGTGGGCGCCCGCGCCTGCTCGCGCAGCACGGCCGCGCCGGCGGCGCGCAGGCGCTGCGCGGCGTCCACGAACTGCGCCGGCGCGGACGGCGCGGCCGCCGCCAGGCCCGGCGCGTACACGTAGCCGGCCGCCAGCAGCCGCTCGGCCAGAAACGCGCAGTCGTTGTGGAACAGCGCCGCCTGCTGCGGCACCTGCGCGCGGCGCAGCACCCGCTACTTTACACCTTCGACCGACCATCCCTTCTTAGCAGGAAGCTGATATCCACCACACCAAGGCTCACCGACAATGCATTGATAGAAACAAACCCCCCGCCGGCTGCTGCTCCCTCTCTCTGCTGCTCCCTGCTGCGCCGGCGGCTCGCGGCTTGGCAGGCATCGTGGCTTGGACGGCAAGAGAGAGGCTCACGGCTTGGAGAGCCAGTGCTCAGGCTCCATGTTTTCGAATGCCTGCCGCTTGGCCGCCCTGTGCTCGGTTCACGTGCAGGGTCCACAGGCCGCTAGGTGCTGCACACCCACGTATAGGTTACGGGATAACCTACCCTTGGGTCCACAGGCCGCCGGGCGCCCACACCACAGGAGTCGGTATTCCCGCCACCATAGCCTCCAGACCCAGCCGTTTCAAAACCATGCCGTTCCCAGGCTCACAGCAGAGCCTTTAGCACGGCGGCCGCCCGCAGACCGGGGGCGTCCGCAGGCGCGGCCGCGGGCGGGCCGCCGCCGGGCCGCGGCGTGACAGGGGCGCCACCTGCAGGTCGTGCGCGCGCACAGCGGGCGGCAGCGCGCCCGCCAGCTCGGCCGCGTCGCGCACGGCGGCCGCCAGCGTCTGCGCTAGGGCGGGACTGCCGCAGCTCGCAGCCTCCGTCAGCGCGCCCGCGACGAGCTCCGCCAGCGCCTCGGCGGTGCGCGTCACCCTGTACGTGCCTGCGCGCCCGCGGCGCGCTTGGCGGACCGAGCGCAGCACGCCCAGACACTCCTGGCTTGGCACGAGCTCGGCGGCGAGCTCGACCGCGATCCTGCATGCCCAGCCTGCTCGGGCCGCGAGCGTGCGATACAGGCAGGAAAGCTTTTGGCCATGGACCGACCGCCTGTCAGCGCCTTGCTTGGCGGGCAGGCGGTCGCGGCTGCTCGCGCCTCATCATGCATCCGAGCATGTTATCAGCGGCCCCGCCCTGGCCTCGCACGCGACCCGGCGCGCACCTCGCGCGAGCAGCGGCCGGTCCTCGCCCTCCAGCGCCAGATCAGGCGCCGCGTCCGCGGGCGCGCCCCCGCCCGCGTCCGCCAGGGTGAGGGCTCCCAACGAGGACGCCGGCGCGCCGCTGTCGCCGTCCTCCGCGCCGTCGCTGCCGGCAGTGACGAAGCTCGCGCTCGCCGCCTCGCTCGCCGCCTCGCTCGCCTGCACAGTCATGCAAGATGGAGCCTTGAAACCACACTCGCGTTGTCATCATGCTTGCACGTTCTCTCTGCAGCGGCGTCACCGCAGCGGCGCTAGCGGCCACGCCAAAGGTGACGCGGGGTGCATCCAAGCCTCCCACACAGCATGCAGTGCCCTGAACAGACGCCGTTAAGCATCAACAGCAAAGGGCAGCACAGCTGAGCAGGCCAGGCGTCAGCAGGTTGGACGGGCGCACCGGATGAGGCACCAGGTATGTATTATAACAAAAGTCCTTGGCAAGCCCAGGGAAGGAATGAGGCGGCGGTACCTGAGGTAAAGGGACCGGGGCGCGCAGCGGCTCCCCAACCTCGACGGTGTCGTGGTCGGGCGCCATGAGCAGCTGCCGCGCGGCAGCAACCACCTGCGGCGCCGAACGTTGAGGCAGACATGTCAGGCGCCTGCCTGCTGCGCACACAGCAGCGCGTGAAGCTGGTACGCAGCACGCCCCTTGTGAGGCATGCCCCTTGTGAGGCTCGCAGCCCTGCGCGGCACCTGAGCTACAGGCTGAAGGGGCTGGCGGACAGAGCGTGTTACAGGCAAAGCGCGCGCACGCCGGCTGCCCTCTGCACAGCCTGCGCAGGCTGCGCCGGCGCGCGTGCTGCCAGGTGCGCCCTCGGGCCGCCTGGTCCCGCGGTGCACCCAGAGCGCGCAGCTCTCGGGCGTTGCACGCCAGCGGGTGGCATGCATGCCAGCGAGCTGCCACGGCCAGGGCTCGTGCACAGAGGCTGTGGGGGCTGGGCCTTGCGCGGACACAGAGCGGCCGCCCGCGCAGCAGCGCCCTCGAGGACGCATGGGCGCGCAGGCGCCCGCGCACCCACAACCCCTCTGCGGCAGGCCCGGCGGGGCCGGCCGGGCCGCGCGCGCGGGCGCGCCTTGAGCCGCCGGCCGTGCAGCCGCTCCCTCAAGGACACAAGGGCGCGCAGACGCCCGCGCACCTACCCCTCTGTATAACCCAACCCTACCCTAACCCCCGCGGCGGGCCGGGCGCGCCTTGAGCCGCCGGCCGTGCAGCAGCTTGTCCAGGGCGTGGCGCACGTACGCGCCGATGCGCCCGTAGCCCGCCGCGTCCACCGGCACGAAGCTGCGCACGCCGCAGCGTCCCCGTCACGCCATGCGCCACGGCAGCCGCGCCGGGCAGAGCTCGGACTTACCGCCGCGCCTGGTCAGCACATGCGCGGCTCTTGCACGGCCGCGAACGGCCCGCGGGGTGGGCTGGAGCCTCAGAGTCGGGCTCCTGTGCAGCTTCCGCAGCTTCCCGCGCATCCCAGCCGCACCACGCGGCAGCAGCCGAGCGCCGGCCGGCCTGGCGTCATGGCGCTGGCAGCTTGGGGGGGCGCCAAGCAAGCAGCGCATGGGCGTGTCCCTAGGGGACTTGAGCGCGCACCCCGTGCGCGCGGCGGCCTCCTCGAAGCGCTCCGCGTCGCGCGCCGCGCTCTGAAATGCGTCTACCTGCGGGGCTGAACCGGGCGCGTCCGGCGCGGCGCCCGCCGGCACGGCCGCGGCTGCTGCCGGGCCGGCCAGCCGCCGCTCGATGTATGCGGCGGCCAGGCGCGGCCAGGCCAGCGCGCCCAGCGCCGCGAACGTCGCCTGCCCGCCGGCGCACACCGCGTCTGCGCGCCGCGCGCGCCCGCGCGGTCACCGCACGGCCGGGCCTCCGGCATCCCGCACAGCTCGCAGCCAGACGCGCCGGCAGCGCCAGGGCGGCAGCGTCAGCGCTCACCCTAACCCTAGAGCGGCGCGCACCGGCCTGGAATGCCAGGCACTCCAGCAGCGCGGCCTCGACGGGCGCGCCCGCGCCGTCCGGCCGCCAGCGCAGCTCGGCCGCCTCGTCGGCGCCGTCGGGCGCGCCGGTCGCGCCGCGCGCGACCGCCACGGGCCCCGCCGCGTCCAGCAGCGGCAGGAAGAGGCCGTCTGCCAGCCGCGCGGCCAGCGCCTGCGCGGCGGGGACTCCCCCGATCGCGCCGCAAGCGGGTTCGGAACGGGGATGCCGCCTGCGCCGAAACCGGTCACAGACGCCTGCTTCCAGCCATCAGATCACAGCGCAGCCGGCGAGCGCGCGCGGCGGGGCCGGCGCGGATAGGATTAGGGTGGGGTAGGCCGCGCCTGCAGCTGCGCGGGCAGCAGCTCGGCGATCTCCAGCGCCTTCCACACGTCGCCGAGCGCGGCCGGGCGCGCCACGCGCACCGCGCCGCCCGCGGCGCCGCCCTCCACCGCCACGCGCGCTGCCACCTCGCGCGCGAGCGCCTGCGGCCAGGTGGCAGGGAGAAATCAAGGACCCTTAGGACTAGTTACTGCAATCACAGGGCTCAGACATGCAGCTGGTCGCCTGCTGTGAGGTCTAGGACTAAGTGGGCGCCTGTGCGAGCGGCGCTTTGCAGGCAGCTAGGGGTGCCACGTCCCGCCGCCGCCGGCCATGCGCAGCGCAGCGGCGCGCTCACACCCGCGTGCTCACCTTGCTCTTGGCATTCTGGCCATGCGCTGCACTGTCACCTGCTGGCATGCGACATTTCGGCAGCGGGCCAGCGCGAGAGCGGCTGCATGCTGTCCTGTGTGCGCACGGCCCAGGTGCCGAGATAGAGAGGGAGGAGGCGCAGCAGGTGCACGACAGCGCGCTCGTTGGGCTCGCGCCTGCTCGAGGCGCGCGCCGCACTGCTCGCCCTTGCCGCGCAGGCCCGGCGCGGCCGCGGCGCCCGCGCCCGCGCGCCGCAGCTCCAGCGCGCACCAGGCGGCCTCGCTGAACGCGCCTGCGCGCCGAGCAGGCGCGCATGAGCACCCGGGCGGCGTTGTGGCGGGGACCAGGGGGCTTGTGTGGCCGCAGCTCGCACACGGCGCAGCTCAAGCCATGCAGGTGCAGCTGCGACGAAGGGTGCAGGGTCAGGCCCTCACTGCATGTGTCTTATGAGTTAAGCTGCCAATGCATGGCGACACATAACACGCACTCTGTCCCAAACATGCACGAGTCATACCGTGAGTGCCTAAAGGGTGCGGCCCTGCACCAGCGCGCGCTGTCCATGCTCGCCCGCGAACCGACCATGGCGGCCAGGGTTTGGACACTCTCCAGGCGGCGCGCCTGCGCTGAGGTGGGCGTCGAAGCGCGCCAGGCGCTCCTGCGCCTCCGCCTCGGCCGCCAGCGCGTCCGCCGCACCGCGCGCCGCGCGCAGCTGCTCCGCCAGCCTGCGGGGCAGCCGGCGGGTGGGGGCTGCGTCAGGCCGTCCTACATGCACAAGAGAGGGGGGCGCCGGTCTTGAAGCGCTGGTCTGTGCAACCCGTAGCGGCTCTGCCAGTCGAGCTTTCATGCCTGTCCTAAGATGGCTGCACTGCCCGGACGGGACGCTCCATGTCATGCGTACACGTGAGGCGAGACAGAGAGCACTCGCGCTTTGCGCACATCAGATGTTGCATCCAGCCACGTCCATTTCGCCCATCCTGTGCTCCCTGGTTCTCTTGTCAGCAGGGAGGGTGGAGGCGCGTTGCCGAGGCCGCAGGCTTGCTCACGCCCGCACGACAACACACGGCTGCACGGAGGGCCAGTGCGCAGCAGCGACTGCTGGCTTTAGTGGCCACGCGCCTGCCCTGCTCCGCTGCCAGGGCTGCAACCTCTGGTTCGACGAGCGCCGCCGCGTCCGGCGCGGCCGCAAGCGCCGCTGCCGACGCCACGCCGCCGCCTGCACAGGCGCCCTGGGCTCGGCGCCGCTTGGCGGCTGGTGCAGGCCGAGCAGTGTGACAGGTCAGCCGCTGCTACGACTCTTGGTGGTCTGCACGGCAGGTGCTGCGCCCACTGACGTGACGAGCACCTGCCGCGCAGGCCAACAAGAGGCAGTGCAAGGTCCAGCGCTCGCGCGTCACATACTTGGACTCAGCAGCTGCCGTGTACCACGAGGCAGTGCAACCACATGGTCGTTGTACAGTAAATACAGACCTTGAACGCAGGCACGGTTTGACACCTACCTGCGCCATCTGTCGCCCCAATGCATGCGCCCGCCAGCTGACTGTAGAGCGCCAGCAATACCTAGTTTTAGAGCAGTGTTACTAAACTGCCTACACCGAGTTCAAGTGCAAGCAAAGACTGTTGCAAGGCAGCGTGAGAGCGTTGCTGAACTCGCATTGGGCATGACCATGCCTGGGACTTGCGGGCAACGAGCCTGTCAGTGTACTCCTGCAGAACTGACGCGCTCAGGCCCTGCAAAGAAGGAACGAAGTCAGCAGGTGCAGGCCTTGTTACGCAGAGGCTGGATGTGTGTCACAAGCATTGCAGACCTCGTTGGAGGCCCGCTCGGGCAGGAGAGCCACTAGCACATCCTCCACGCCAGCCATGGCTGCTGTCGAGCCAGCCAGCCAGCCAGCTCGTACAGACGCTCCTAGCCAGGACTAAACCCTGTAAAATAACCTGAGGCGGTCATGACCGGCCTGCGAAGCAGGGCGGGAAGCTATGTGACGCGGTTCATGCGTGGCCAGCGCAGGTAGAACGGAGCAGCTCGACCCGCCTTCGTTGGGCCCGATAGGGCACCTTTTTCGTCCAGAGCGCCGCCCGCTCTCCGGCGCCGGCCAGAGTGCCCGCAGTACAAGTGTTGGTCTCGGGTGGCGTATAGCGGAATGTAGGCAGCCGAGCAGGCTTCGCCATGGGCATCTTCGACTCCCTGTTCAAGAGCAGCAGCCAGTGCTTGCAGCCCAGCGCTGACGGCGCCTGCAACGCCGCGGCGCTCTCCGGCGCCCACCCAGACTTTCGGCTCTGGAGCAGCCTCGCGCAGGTGACTTCCCGGGGCCTTCACAGGGCACATACGCACCCGCAGTCTCTGCCCACTCCCCGCAGCGGAGGCAACCCTTTGCCCCCACACAACAGCGCAGCGGACCCGAGATCTTATGCCAGGCCACAGGAACTCAGGCGAGTGTGTGGGCGAAAGTGCATGCGTGCTGCGGGTGCTGAAGCCTGCCCCACTGCGCACCTGCCACTGCTGGGAAGCGCTTGTTACCGCCAGCGGCGCTTGGGCAGGCAGGGCAGGCTAGGAAGCTCCAAAGTCACTCTATGCGCGCATTACACCTTGGTGGAGCGGTGGGTGGCGGGTCGTAAGCCGCGCCGCGCCCGGCCGCGCAGGGCAAGCACGAGGTGTGCTCGTTCCACCTGTGCAAGGTGCTGCTGTACGACGACAGCAACTACCCGGCGTGGCTCGTCCTCGTGCCGCAGGTCCCGGACGTGTTTGTGCGCGCCCCGTCGCACTTCCCAAGTATGTGCGCGCTGGGTCTCAAGCATATGAGCGCTGGGTCCCAAGCATGTAAGCGCTGGGAGCCTGGCAGCCTCGCAGGCGCCCTGCCGCGTGCCGTGCCGCACCAGAGCCTCCGCTGTGTCAGCGTGCTGCCCCGCGCACAAGATGTTCTACCTGTTTGCCTGCTTGCACCAGGGCGAAGAGGCCACACTCGTCTTGCAACAGCTCTCGCCTGATGCGTTTCGTGCCATAATTGTAACGCACGGCTGCTGCTGGTGTCTGGCTTGCGCTCAGTGCACCATGTCTGCTGGAGCGCAGGAGGTCATAGACCTGTCGGAGGAGCACCAGGCGCAGCTGTGGCGCGAGGTGGCTGCTGCAAGCCGCGCGCTGCGCAAGTGCATGCGACCAGACAAGCTGAACATAGGCGCTATCGGCAACCAGGCGCGCCCGCAGGGCGCCTCCGCTCCGTCCGACTCGTCCGCCGCGTCTCGCCTCCCTGCTGTCCCCGCTGGGCGCTGTCACATGCTCGGCTTACTGGCTCGCAGCCGAGCAACCCATCAGTTGTCCAAAACATGCGTGCATGCCTGCATGCCGGCTTTGGGATGCTGGCCTTGTCTGTGCTGCGCAGAAGCTGGACAACACGCCTGCCTCAATTGTCGCGGTACGTTGAGTGCGTCTTTGGGTAGCCCTGACGTGCGCATGACAGTGCGGAGACAGTGCCGGCGTGCGCGTGCCCGTCGCCGCGCTCGAGCTGGGTGCTGCATGAGCCAGCGCAGCGGAGCGCTGCCCTGACTTACGCGCTGCTGCGCGCAGGTGAAGCAGCTGCACGTGCACGTCACGGCTCGCTCGCAGGGCGACCCCTCCTGGCCGGGGCCTTGCTACGGCGCGGTGCCCGTGCAGCCGCACCCGCCGTTCGCGCGCGAGGCGCTCATCGTGCGCCTGCGCAAGCAGCTGGAGAAGTACGCGCCGGCGCCGCCGGCGCCGCCGGCGCTGCGGCCGCGCCTGCGGCACTCCGTGTCGCACTCGGAGGGCGTGGGCGCCTGGTCCGTCAGCTCGCAGGCATCACCGCGCGGGGGCGGCGGCGGCGGCGGCGGCGGCGGCGGCGAGCGGCGCGCGATCTCGCTGCCGCCGCCGCTGGGCGAGACGCGCCGCGGCGGCTGGGGCTCGGCAGAGAATGCGAGCGAGGCTGCGAAGCGGAGCGCGCGCGCGGCGGCCGCCGCGCACGCAGCGGCCGCCGCCGCGCCGGCCTCGGTCGCGTCCTGGCCGCGCGAGCGGCTGCTCCCGGTGCCTGTCGAGCCGCCCGGCCGGCGCGGCGGCGGGCAGCTGCGCACGCAGCCGTCGCCCCCGACGCCCCCTGACGGCCGGCGGCGCCGCGGCGACGCCCTGACCGCGCGCGGGTGCGCTCACCATAGCAGCGTCAGCGCAGTCATAGGTAGTGGGTAGTGCAAGGGTGAGGGGTAGCAGCACAGAGCCGTCGTGTGCGTGCTGTCAAGCGGTGTCCCGACCAGCGACGTGGGTACTTCGGGCAAGCTCCTGGCGAGGCGCCCCAGCGCTTGGAATAGCACCGGACAACAGCAGTCGCCCTGAGCGGGCTGCACGCGGCGCAGGTCCGGCGGCAGCAGCGTTATGTCGCCCGAGGACCGGCGCGCGAGCGGCGGCAGCGACACCGTGCCGCTGCCGGAGCCGCGCCCGCGGCAGCGGCGCGTCGGCAGTGCGTCATCGCTGCTGCCGCCGCGCGCGCTGACGGCCGAGGAGCGCCGCAGCAGCAGCAGCGGCGACCACGCGCCCGGAGGCGGCAGCTACGTGCGCAGCCGGCGCGGCAGCTGCGGCAGCGACGCGCTCGCGCCCGTCTGGTCCGGCACGCCTACCGAGCTAACTGCGGGGACGCGTGGCGACAGCACGCCGTCCGACGAGCGGCGCAGCAGCAGCCACGAGCGGGCCGGCAGCGAGCGGCCGAGCCGCGAGCGTGAGGCGGGCGGCATGGCGCTGTTCGAGGCCGCGCGCGAGGGCGGCGGCGGCGGCTTCCAGCCGCGCGGCCTGCACCCGCGGCCCGCGCGCGCAGGCAGCGACGGCGGCTCTGCGTCGCGCGCCGGCAGCGGCGGCAGCAGCGGCGACCTGGGCCCGGCCGCGCCGCCGGCCGCGCCGCCGGCCAAGGGCGTCGAGAAGGTGCTGAGCCCCTCGCCGCGCGTGTGGTCCCCGCGCGCGCCGGTTGGGCCGACCGTCGCGATCCTGGCCAAGGGCTTTGAGAAGGCCATGGAATCGAGGCCAGAGGCACGGGGCGAGCCCGGGCAGCCCGCTGGCCTGGCGCGCGACGGCAGGGCGGCCAGTGCGCCGGCGACGGCGTGCGCCGCCAAGCTGCCCGCGCCGCCGCCGGGCGGCAGCGCGCTGTGGTGGGACGGCGCGATGTGGCGCTGCGGCGGCCGGCCGGGGGCAGTGCTCGTGAGCGCGGACGAGGGTGCACGCGCCGGTGACGGAGTGGGCGGTCCTGCTCGGGCGGCTCATAGGAGCAACGGGAAGAGCGCCTGCGGCGGCAGCGGCGGCGGCGGCGCTGCGCTAGTGCAAGGCGGCACAGGAGAGGATGCTGCGTCTGGCGACAGCTGCCAGGAGGGTGCTGGCGACCTGGGGGCCGGCACCCGCCGTCCTGCGCCTGCGGCGGCGGGCGGCGGGTCAGGCCCGGGTGCGGCATCGTTGCGCGCGCCGGGCGCGCCGCGCGGCCAGCCGGGCTCCTCGGTCGCGGCCGCGCCGGCGGCGCCGGGCAGCGCGGCTGGGCCGCAGTGCTTCAACCCGTACGCGGCGTACCTGGCGGAGCACATCAACAAGCCGTTCGACGAGGACAGCTGGGCGAGCGGCACGACGACGCCCGAGGTGCCCGCGCCGCCGCTGGCCGCCGCGCTGGACGGGCACCTGGAGCCGGACCCTAACTTTAGGGCTGACTCCGGGCCGCCGCCCACCGACCCGCGCTCCTCCTGCGCCAGCCTGAGCCTGCGGCACTGGCAGTCGGGCAGCAACGTGGCCGCGGGCTCGGGCGGGAGCGCCGCGGCGCTGGAGGAGCGCGCCGGGTCTGCCCGCGAGGACCCGTACAGCGCGTACCTGCGGCGCATGGTGCAGGAACCCTTCGGCGACAGGGGCGGCGACCGCGGCAGCTTCGACCTGAACCCCCGACCAGCGCGCGGGCAGCAGGCGGTGCCCGGGCGCCGCGGGGAGCGGGCGGCGCAGGGGCCGACCACGCCGCCGCTGTGCGACACAATCGGCGCCGCCCAGGGCGCCGCGGACCCCTACGGCGCATTCCTGCAGCAGGCCGTCAACACGCCGTTCGGCGAAGATGCGGGCGCGGCAGCGGACGACGCGGCGGGCGGCGCGGCGCCCGCGCCGCCCGGCGGGGGCTTTGAGGGCTGGCAGGCGCTGTTGCTGCCGCCTGCCGGATGCGCGCCGCCCGCAGGCGCGGCGGCCGCCAGAGCGCCGGACCCCTACGGCGCTTTCCTGCAGCAGGCTGTCGACACGCCTTTCGGCGCGGCTGCGGGCGACGCTGCGGGCGGCGCGGCGCCCGCGCCGCCTGGTGGGGGTTTCGAGAGCTGGCAGGCGCCGCTGCTGCCGCCCGCCGGACGTGCGCTGCCCGCGGGCGCGGCGGCGACCAGAGCGCCGGACCCCTACGGAGCATTCCTGCAGCAGGCCGTCGACACGCCTTTCAGCGGGGATGCTGGCGACGCTGCGGGCAGCGCGGCGCCCGCGCCGCCCGACGGGGGTTTCGAGAGCTGGCAGGCGCCGCTGCTGCCGCCTGCCGGACGCGCGCCGTCTGCGGGCGCAGCAGTGACCAGGGCGCCGGACCCGTATGGGGCGTTCTTGCAGCAGGCCGTCAATGCGCCATTTCATAAGGAGGCCGGGGCGCCCGCGCGGCTCGGCCAGGGGTGCAACGGCCCGGAGCGGTCGCCGGCGGCGCGCGTCAAGCCTATGCCGCGCGCGGGCGCGGCGGCTGCCAGGGCGCCGGACCGGTACGGGGCGTTCCTGCAGCAGGCCGTCAATGCGCCGTTTGACGAGGAGGTGGGGGCGCCCGCGCGGCCTGGTCAGGGTTCCAATGGCTGGGAGCAGCCGGTGCCGGCGCGCGCCGAGCCTGTGCGGGCGGGCGCGGCGTCGACCAGGGCGCCGGACCCGTATGGGGCGTTCCTGCAGCAGGCCGTCAACGCACCATTCAATGAGGAGGCGGGGTTGCCCGCGCGGCCCCGTCAGGGGTCCAATGGCCGGGAGCAGCCAGTGTCGCGGCGCGCCGAGCCCGTGCCGTGCGTGGACGCGGGGCTGACCAGGGCGCCCGACCCGTATGGGGCGTTCCTGCAGCACGCCGTCAATGCGCCATTTGATGAGGAGGCGGGGGTGCCCGCGCCGCCCGCCCAGGAGTGCAACGGCCGAGTGCGGGCGGCGGCGGCGCGCATCGAGCCTGTGCGGCGCGGGGGCGCGGCGGCTGCCAGGGCGCCAGATCCGTATGGGGCGTTCCTGCAGCAGGCCGTGCACGAGCCGTTTGGCGACGACTCTGCCTCTGCGCTGCCCAGTCGCGGGCGCGGCAACCAGGGGCGGCCGATGGCGGTGCCCGGCAAGGCTGCGCCGGCCGCTGGCGCTGCGGCCGCCAAGGGGCAGGACCCTTACGGGGCGTTCCTGCTGCAGGCCGTCAACACGCCGCTCTAGCGGCGGGCGGGGGCTGCCGTCCCGCCGCAGCGGGGCTCGCGGTGGGGGGGGGCTCTGCGCCCGACAAGCGTGGCGCAGCAGGCGCAGCGGGGGGCCAGCACCTGGCGCTGGGGAGCGGGGTGGACCGGCGGGGCCTGGCTCGGGCGGCTGCGTGCAAAAAGGGAAAGATAAATCATCCGCTGCTCTGGCAGACGCATGCTGTCGGACCCAGCCAGTGCTGTGGGGGGAAGTGCGGTGGTGGGGAGGTCGTTGAGGCCACTTTTGTCTGTGGTGGCAGGGGGCGGTGTGCTGGCAGCTACAGGGGGCCTTAGCAGGTGTGCGGCGGCGCGGCGGGGGAAATGAGGGGCCAGAGGTGTGGAGACTGAATGAGACTGAATAATTTGGGCCTGCAGTTCTTTTGTAAGAACTTGGGTGTCAGTGGTGTGGTGTGGGCGTCGGTGGTGTGTGGGCAGCGGCGGTGCTCATTGCTGACGTAGGGTTATCATCTGAGGCGTTGTTGAGTTAAGTAACTTTGGCGCACTGTTGTATTTTGCAAAGCCTTGAAGATAAATCAAGCGCGGCCAGGCAGTGCTGCCGACCTGACAAGGCGTTCGCCCTGTGGGCTCGCGGCTTGCTTGACGCGCACGGGGGACGTCTGCGCGCTCCTGCGTCCTCAGCAATAATATAATTTGCGGTGTGAGGACTTGTCCGCGGCAGTTACAGCAGTCTTTTGGCTGTTCGTGTTCAGCGCAAGCTTGTGTGCGTTTGGGATGCTTCCTTTGCACAAGTGGCAAGCTAGAAGAGTGCGTTGCTATGTGTGCGCTCATGTCGAGTCGCGACAGCTGCATGCGCTGCGGGTTTGTATCTTTTTTTCGTGAGAGGGCACTGCTGTGTGATACCCCTTCTTTTAGCCGGCTGCCACTGCGCAAGTACATGTGCACTGCAGCTGCTAGTCCCGATTGGTGGGAGCGTTGGATGCATTCTGGACTATATCGAAGGTGTGCTGGCAGGCAAGGCTGTCTTGAGCAAGTGTCAGATCTTTCTCGCCCTAGTAACACCTTACACCTTTGCATTTGTAGAGACCATTGCTGCACACATGTCATCAAATTCCAAGTCGGTTGCATTGCTGCACACACGTTGACAAGCACCAGCACGCAAGCACTTGTAGCACTGCTGCATGCCCTCGTGAGACGGCAGACAGGTTGCATTGCACATGCAGCAGGTGGACTTAACAGATGTACCAGCAGGCGGCAACTTCCAAGCTTTCCCAGCAACACCCGCACATCCCCATGCGGCGCACTTGTTTAAACAAGAGTCCCATTGCCACCTGGAAACCACCCGCCCGTATGATCAAGTACCCTAAACCACAAGCGCGGCGCAGCAGCGCGGGAGGAGGCAGGGAGCAACCTGCCGCATGGCTTGGCCCAAAGATGGCACAAGTGCTTTGCTTTACAGTATCCCGCACACTGTCGCGCCCGCCATGTCCGCCTGCACGCAGGGTGGCTGCCCCGCTTACCAGGTCAAAGCGGAGGCCCACAGGGTGCGAGTACGTCTGGTCAAGGCCCCCTCGGGTATAGGGTACAGGGTATAGGGCCCCTATACCCTAGGTGACGGTCTTGACGGGCTTGTCGATCGCCGGGTAGTTGCCCGTCGCCGGGTAGCCGCCGGTCGTCGCGGCCTGCTGCATGTACTGCGGAGCTGTGCCGGCGCCGGTCGCCTGCGCCATGCATGCATGCACAGTCAGAGACGCTTTGGTGCTGTAAAGAAGTGGACGAGCGGCCGCTCGGCAGCGTGGTCACTCAGGGGCAGTAAGGCTGGGCAGTCCCAGATAGCGTGTACAGTGCTGCCGTATCCTGGTTAAACGCCCACACGATGCATGAGCATCGACTCCTGTACAAGGCTGGGCAGTCCCAGATAGCGTGTACAGTGCTGCCGTATCCTGGTTAAACGCCCACACGATGCATGAGCATCGACTCCTGTACAAGCCCACTAGACATTTCAGGCCATGACGTGCACTTCATGACAAGTGGGCTGCGCAGACGCAAGGCAGAAGAGGCAAATGCTCACAGGCTCAACAGGCGGCTCGTGTAATGCAGCAGCCTTCGAGGAAACTTGCAACCCTGCCCTTCATCCAAGGCACCAACACTGAGCCTGCCCGGCACTTGATGGATGCCACTTTGCACCGCTCTGCACAGCAGGCGCCAGGCGTTGCACTCCAGCACAATGCTGCTGTCAGCGAAGCGCCCTGGAGATGCACGCATCATGCAGCGCAGCTTGTCGCACAGAAGGCAGCTTCCCAGAAGCCGGCTTGGGCGCAGCGAAAGCCGGGGCGCAAAGTCGGGCCGCGCGCCTGCGCGCCGCCGCCGTGCGGGTGCAGCAGGTTGCTGATGCCGGCGCCGATGCCAGTGTGGTGCTGCCCGCTCGATGGCGCCGTGTTGGGCAGCGTCGCAGCCGTGCCAGTGCCGGTGCCGGTGATGGCGGCAGCTGTGCTCTGCTTATGCCGCACAACCTTGCGCGTTTCGAACCCGACGCAGCCTGCACTCGACCACACGCCTTTCAGGCAGCACTCACACCGCTCTGAGCAGGACAGCAACGGGCGACATCACTGGCCGGCAGAAGCGGCGACAGAGGCAAGAAGCGGCCAACAGAGACTTGCAGAGCTGGGCCCGCACCGCAGCAGTTGCACTCCTGGTCAGTGTTCCTGCGCGCAACCAGGAGGGCGGTAAGAGATAGTCATTTCACCACCTGGCAGATGTTTGGCTCCATGAAGCTGCTGCTGCCGGTGATGGCAGCATCCAAAAGGACCAGCGCGCGTTCCGGCCGCAGCGCCAGCGGTCGAGAGCAAGCAGTCGGCTCCTGCCTCTACTCAGTCTGGGGGCGCACGCGGCCAGGTCTCCGCTCTTCTTATCGAATCCTGTGTGCCCCGAGCCCACCTTGCAGCAGCAAAGGTAGCTGCTGCACCCGTCCGGGCCGGACACGCAGTCGCAGCAGCAGCAGTACAGCTGCGCGGCACGCGTTCACGTCAGCGCCCTGCACTAGAGGAGAGCCAGCCGTGCAGCGCACACTGGTGGAAGCGCACCTTGCACGCAGACGCCCCCATTGTTAGCAACGCCTCAGTAGTGGACAGCGCTTAGGTTGGCAAGTGGGAGCTGTTGAGTCGGCTGTCTGGGATGGCAGTTGGCGAAGTTGAAAATTTGAGTGAGGTGGGTAGGCTGGGGTTAGGCTGCGGGGAGGCCGGGGTTCGAGAAAGCGCAGCCAAATTCAAACAAGCAGAACTGCAGCCGACTGCCAGCTGACTTACACGCGCTGCTGCAATCACACCCGGGCTGTGCGCAGGTCCACACAGGTGCGCCGCAACCCGCCTGCTCGGGCGGCCATCGTGCACTGCAATGCGACTTACATGCGCCGCAGCCAGCACGCCCGCTGGCGGTTGCCGGTGTTTCAGTGCAGCCTGCAGCGCCTGCCAGCGGCTGCGGCGTGCCTGATATGCTAGTCAGGACTGCACAGCAAGGCAAGCACTGACCCCTGATGCTCGGCCTGCACCTGCAGGCGCCAGCGGCCTCCCTCTACGGGCAATCGGCGTCTGAGGCCTGCAGGAGAGCCAGGTGCGCCACATATTGGGACCTCTTTGCCGGGAGCCCGTCCCAGGGGCCCCGCTCAAACCTGCCGGACGCCACGCTTGGCGAGGGAGGGCGCGCTGGCTGAGCTCTGAGCATGCTGGACGCGGCGGGCGGCGCGGTGGCCAGCGGAGACGGCAAGGGCACAGGAGAGGCTGAAGTGCGTCATGCAGGGTTGTGAGTGCGCCATCACGGGCTGTACAGGTGGCCGGGCTCCCTGCAAGCGCTGCTGTGCGCATGGGGCGCTGTGGGGCTTCCCGCTCGGCCAGACGGCTTGGCGTCTTGGAGATCGGGCCACATGCGAGGCCGCTGGGTGACCGTGAATTCGAAAATGGTGCTGCTCTGCTCGTGCGCGGAAGAGGCCAGCAGACGCCGGCGATGGTCGGCACAGAAGACAGCTTGCAACTTCACCTGGCGGCTTAAGCCCAGGCTGACTGCCTGGCATGTTGGGATATGTGGCCAACCTGTCTTTGATATGGGCCAACAGGAGCCGCACTGGGGCCTCCAGCAGCGCACTGCTGCAAGCAGCACCCCCTGGCAGGCAGAGCGCGGAGGGCGAGGTCCTTGCGAGCAGAACTGCCGCCGCGTGCGCCGGGTCTCACAGCCTTACGACTGCGCACGCAGACTTAGCGCTGGGATGCAGACCTTCACGGCGGTGCTGCTGCTGGCGGCCTGTGTGGCGGCGTCCGCCTCCAACCTGAGCACTGGCCGGAAGCTCAGCGAGGACGCACAGTCTGAGACGGTGCGCTTTTCTGCGCGCACCGCCCCGCGCGCCACCGGCTGTGCGCGGCTGCTCCTGTCGGTACACACTCTCAGGGGCACTGCAGCTTGGCTGAGGCGCTGTGCCCTGCCCTTCCACCCCTGGCTTCTGGATGGCAACCAAGCAGCCCGGTTGCGCGCGCAGTTCTTCGGCTTCGGCACGGCGCCCAAGCCGACGCTGGGCCAGATCCACCAGAGCATTTTCGGCTTCAACGCTGATGGCAGCCCGGCCATGGCGCCTGCGCCTGCTATGAACAAGGGCGCCCACGACGAGACCGTGCGTGTCCCATGCCTCACATGTTCTGTGGGGCTGCCACCGGCAGGCGCGGCGCAGAGGAGGTTTTCTGCAAGGCGTTCTCCAAGAGAGGAAGATCACATGTGCTATCAGCATTCTGCTGATGACCGGCGGCCTGAACTTCTTTGTTGGGCGGCGTCAGCAGCAATGTATGGAGGGCTTTGCGCCACAGCGAGACATAGCCCAGCAGAAGTCTCCACAGCAAGTTTGCGGGGCTGACAGCGTCCAGCTGGACACGCCGAAATGAGTGACGCGTTGCTGTTGCGCCCGATGGCGCAACGGCTCCAGAAGCACCCAGAGGTGTCACCGGGGTATGCATTCCATGCCACAGGCTGACTGACTGTGACGCCCGGTTGCGCGCGCAGTTCTTCGGCTTCGGCACTGCGCCCAAGCCGACGTGGAGCCAGGTGCACCAGAGCATGTTCGGCTTCAACGCCGACGGCAGCCCGATGATGGCGCCGGCCATGGCGCCCGCTGCGTCCGCCAAGATCGCGCCGGCTGCCAAGCCCGCGCCGGCCGCCAAGATGGGCCGCCGCCTGATGCAGGGCTCGGCAGGGGCTGAGACCGTGCGCGCCCGACCCTTGTTGTGCAGTCCCCGTGTCTGTTGGTACAACGTGGCTGTGCAGCGGCATGGACTAAGGCGGCTTTGCGGCGTGTGCGCAGTTCTTCCCCCCTTACTACGGCACGGCGCCCAAGCCATCCATGGGCGACATGCACAAGGCCATCTTCGGCTTCAACGACCAGGCCTCCTCCGAGACGGTGCGCGCTGCGCCTGCAAGCTAGCCAGCGCCGCGGGCGCGCGCGGGCATCTTCTTACAGGCCGCGCTCGGCTGCGCGCCTTCGCTCCACAGCTGTCGGCACCGCCGGCAGTCTATCATTTGCAGTTGTGACATTTGTGATCCTGCACATGCACCGCTGCGGCCGCAATGGAGGCACCGACGCCCACAGCCGCGCGCGCAGTTCTTCCAGGGCACGTACCCCAAGCCCTCCCCGTCGGACATCCACCGGGCCATCTTCGGCTTCAACAACGAGAACAGCAAGGCGATGCCGGAGGCGCTGGCCAAGGCGCCCGCGCCCGCCACCGGCCGCAAGCTGCTGCAGGCCCATGACGAGACCGTGCGCCGCCCGCTTCCGGCCCCACATGCATCACCTGTTTGCGTACTCAGCGCCTTGAGCGTCCGGCATTCTGGAAGCATGCGCGCGCATGTGTGCATGGCGCGCGAAAGCACTACGGACCCTGTTCGCGCGCGCGGTCTGCAGCGGGTGGCGCCGCTGCGTGCCTGGAGGCAGCGCACCTGTGCTCCTGCAGACGTGCAGCGGGGTCGATCGAACGCATGTGCTGAGCAGCCCTGTGGCCGCGCAGTTCTTCGGCTTCGGCACGGCGCCCAAGCCGACGCTGAGCCAGATCCACCAGAGCATCTTCGGCTTCAACGCCGACGGCAGCCCGATGATGTCGCCGGCCATGGCGCCCGCGCCGGCCAACAAGGGTGCCCATGACGAGACGGTGCGTGCGGCACTGCTAACGTGACAGGGCAAGGGGCAAGGTCATGGCGTTCTACCTGGCAGGTCAGGTGGTCGGTAATTAGCACGAGATGATGTGCAATAGCATGCATACCAGGGCGCAACACTGCAATTAGAAACGCCAATGAAACGTCAACGATGCATGCATTCAGGACGTCACGCTGACGGGGGCGCGGGCATGCGCGCGCAGTTCTTCGGCTTTGGCACCGCGCCCAAGCCGACCTGGAGCCAGGTGCACCAGAGCATCTTCGGCTTCAACGCCGACGGCAGCCCGAAGATGGCGCCGGCCATGGCGCCCGCCGCGGCCGCCAAGATGGCGCCGGCCGCCAAGCCCGCGCCGGAGGCCAAGATGGGCCGCCGCCTGATGCAGGGCTCGGCTGGGACGGAGACCGTGCGCTCCCCGCGGCCGACTGTGTGATGCAGTGTGATGCAGTTCGCTTGTTGCGAGTTGTTGGTCGTAAACCAGCCACTGGCGTGGCGCTCAAGTGTGTCTTGACGGCGTGTGTCAATTGTGTGCACTGGTGTGCTGGTATGTGCACAGGTGAGGGGGCAGGCATGTAGTCACAACGCGACAGGGTGCTGCCTGCTCTGCAGCATGCACAGCCTAAACACTTGAGGGCACAGGTGAAGGTCCATCACAGCACACGGTGCTCTTACCGCTGTACTTCTGGCATGCTGCATGATGGCTCGACAGCCGCCTGTCAGTGACTGGCAGGGCGACTGACGGCGAGCGGCGCGCCGCGCAGTTCCTGCCGCCGATCGGCACGTTCTACGGCACGGCACCCAAGCCGTCGCTGGACACGATCCACAAGGCCATCTTTGGCTTCAACGCCGAGGGCAGCAAGCTGATGCCGGAGGCCATGGCGCCCGCGCCCGCGGCCAAGGCTGCCACCATGGGCCGCCGCCTGCAGCAGACCGCGCATGACGAGACTGTGCGCCCCACACCCTGCGCCTGTGCCGGCCTTGCCCTGATGGGTGCGAGACGGGCGTTGCACAGCTGGGCAGGCCGCTCTGCCTGCCTGGTAGCACACTCTGAGAAACTGAGCCAAGAATGAGATGAGGGACTTCGGATGCCCCGCAACAGACTGTGCAGCTGTCGCTGACCGCCGGGCGCCTGACGCGCAGTTCTTCCCCACTGGGGGGCCCTACTACTCGGGCACGGCCCCCAAGCCGTCCATGGGCGACATGCACAAGGCCATCTTCGGCTTCAACAACGACCAGGCGTCGTCCGAGACGGTGCGCCGCGGCCGCTGTCGCCTGAGACAGGCCGCTCACCCAGGCCGCTCACCCCCCGCAACCAGTGGTTGCCCTCCTTGTTACTTTGTCTCGTGCGCCCTTCGGTGCGGCTGGCAGTCCAGCTCCTGCATGCAGGGCAGGCGAAGCGACAGGTCGCCCGCATGTCGCAGGCCACCCTACCAGGCAGTGGGGGCGCTAGGGTAGAGGGGCGCTAGGGTGTGGCGCTCACACAGCCGCCCTGCCCGCGCGCAGTTCTACCAGGGCACGTTCCCCAAGCCGTCGATGACCGACGTCCACCGTGCAATCTTCGGCTTCAACAACGAGAACAGCAAGGCGATGCCGGAGGCGCTGGCCGAGGGCGCAAAGGCGCCCGCGCCCGCGCACTAGAGCGCTCTGGCTAACCCGAATCCTATCTTGTTCTCACCTCAGTCTCAGGTTGACGACATGGTGTTGTACACTCTGCGCGCGCGTCACCAGTCCAGCCTCGCCGCCTCCGCGCGGGGGGCTGCACTGGCGGCGCGGGCCGCGGGATGGGGACGGGGGGTCTGGCACGCTGGCGTGCCGCTGCTAGCACTGCCGGGTGCCTCCTCTCCCTCCTGCTGACGCTTTCTTTTCATGGACTGGGATGGCCGGCTCGGGGGTGTTTTGCAGGGTTTCATGTGCCCATGCACTCAGCGGCCTCCTGACGCTGCAGGCATGCACCCTGCCAGGGGGATCAGGGTGCGTGCCTGCAGAGGGACCTCGACAGGCCTTTGCATGGGCACAGGGGTTTACAGTGTAAGGGCAGCGCGCGCCAAGCAAGAAGCGCTCAGCAGGCAGTGCGTCTAATCAGGCAAGCACGCGGGGCGTGGGGGGATGTCGGGGGCATGGCCACCGCTGAGCCGGTGGCTGCCGCATGCCGCGGCAGCCGCGCCGCCCCCCAGGCTCCGCAGCTTGAGGTCGATCTAGGAAACTCAAGCATGAGGGGTAGGCTGGTGGCATACATTGCCCTTCACTGTACCTGGCGCGCGGGTCTGCGCAGCCGGCAGGTGTGCGGGTGCTCTGCTGGTCCCCAGGCCCACTGCGCCGCTCTAGCGCTGCCGAAGAGGCCGTTGAAGGGGAGGCTCCTTCGCCCCCTGCAATCCTGTGCCGAGGAGTGGCACTGCAGACTGGCCCTGCTGCTCCGCGCTGCGCATACTCGTTATCGGTTGTACAGTCGGGGGTAGAACAGTCGCTATAAGCGGGAGCAGGTCCTTTGGTCTGGAGGACCGCAGACGCTTGTAAAATCAGTCCATATAAGCAGCAGCCCTCGCATGCAGCCCCCTCATTGCTGCTCTGTACGAGAAGCACTGCGCATGCCAGGGACAAAATCGGTTCTTGACACCGCAAAAGCAGGAGCAGGGGCGACATGTGAGCAAACCGCCCAGCCTGCTTGCGCTTGGCGCAGTAACGCCGCTGATGCAAAGCGGTCTCTATGCATGAGATGCGCTCTTGCTGCGGCAGCAACGGCCTTGCCTTTCGTCGCCTGACCAGGGGGTAAGGCCTGTGCAAGACTCAGGTTGCCAGCGTCACCATGCGCATGCTTCGTCCATGCTGTGCCCTATGCATTCAAAGCGGGTAACCGGCCACAAGGGACCGCCAGATGCCTCGGCATTCAAGCTGCCAGAAAGAGTTGCGACCCTCCGGGCCGGCTCCGCGAGTGCGACAGGTGGAGGACAAGGCGTCTAGCCGTCCCCTTGGAGGCCTTGACTTCACTCTCCAAGAAGAACACGTATGATAGCTTTGAGGCGTGACGGCTGGGGCGCCCTGGCCGCCTTCCTGCATCGCCACCTCGCGCGCGCGGCCGGCGCGGCGGCGCCGCCCTGCCGGCGCCACAGGCGGCGCTGTCGGCGCACGCGGGCGGCGCGCACGCGCGGGGCCAGCTCCTTGCCGTGCGCTCCACTGCCAACGTACACGGGGTCAGAATTGTACCCCGGGGTTAGGACGTGCCCGAGGTCAGAGTGTACCTGGGGTCAGAGATATACTCGGGGTCAGGGTTGTCCGGCGTGGTGCTTGACGGGTGGGGCCGCGGGTGGAGCCAATGCGCACCCACCGGCCCCGCCTGAACGTGGATGTTGAGCCTGCTGATGTCAAAGCCACCACCTGCACAGCTGGCACAACGTGCAATGGCACGCACACAGACCACGAGGAGACCTGGCGTGCCAGAGTCACAGAAGCTGCCAGACTGCAGCGGCACAGTAAGTCGGGCTTGTGAGTGCGAGCGCAGAAGGGAAGGCTCCGAGCGCGCGCGCCCTTGGGCGCACACAGGCGTGGTCGGCCTTGCGTCAGCCAGCTGGGGGCTGCGGCGGGGTATCAAGGTGGGTCAATGACAGGCCCTGTAACTGGCAGTGAGATGAAGGCGGTGAGGGTGCACGCATGCCAGTCCGGTGTATAACACGATAGGCGGAGTTGCAGGCAAGGCATGCAGGCAAGCACTTCAGGATAGCCGGTCTCACATGCGAGCACTCGCGTCAACAGGCATCATATCAGCGCACGCAAGTGCAAAGTATTGTATCGTAGATTCGTCACACCACACACTCCGCACTTTCACAACACATGCATTGGCAATGCAACCTTCAGCCACCAACAGCAACAGTCAGACAAGTGCACGGCAAGTGCACAGCTGCAAAGACGTGTTTCTGGCAGCAGGCTGCAGGCTGTGATGCGCGCAACGCCTGCAGGTCAGTCAGCTGCCACGCCGCTTGTGAACATCATACCTGATGAAACAAGGAGGCCCATCATGGCCAGGTCCTTTGCAGACACATCATCCCCAGGGATGGTGGAGTGCGCGGCCGCAGGGCTGATGCCATGATCATCAGACTTCGTCTCCTTGTCCTTCAGAGACAGAGGCATGACATTCATGTGGGACATGCACAAGCATGCCGCCTGCGCATCGTGCAAGTTGAACTCTGATTCGGGGAAGATGTGGCCCCATGCCCACGTCTCCCCATAGTCCTTCCACGACAGGCCCTTGTCGTCCAGCATGCGCGCCGTGCGCGCGCGCAGCCTGTCCTCTGTGCAGCCAAGCATGACCATGACTTGGTCTCGCGTCACTGGTATGTTGTGGTTGGCGAAGATCGCCTTGTTGAGACTCACCAGCTCTGACACGGGATCCATGGCACCGGCGACGCGTGCGGGTGGTGGTGCGGGCTGCGGCGCAGGCCCCTCCACGACAGCTGCGCGCGGCGCAGCCTTGGACGTGGCAGCCTGCGAGCGCACCTATGGTCAGCAAACGCCCGTTCGCTAGAGAAAACGTGGCATAGAGAGCTACGGCGCCGCTCACCTGTTCCTGCTGATGCGCTCAGCGTTTGCTGATGACGTGAGGCGTTGCTTGCGGACCTCGCACGCGTGCCACGTCTCAAGGCAGCTGCGACAGGGCCATCAGGCCTCAAAGCTGGTGGCTTTCGTTCTTTGGAGGAGTGAATTCCAAGCCTTGCTGGCGGAGGGTCCTAGGCGCTGAGAGCTGGGACCCTACCCTGGTTACTGTGGAACTCCGTTTTGCAACATGCGCTTTTTTTCGGTAGAGCATTGCAAAAGACCCAACGCTGAAGCTACATATATGCGGTTAGCTAGGCGGCCCGTGCTCGCGCGCCAGGCCGCTCGTGCTTGTGCGCCTATCGAGGCCCGATTGTCTGTCCACGCTCCTGAGATACCTGACTCCGCAAGCGAAGCTGTGCAACCACAGCAGCTGACTGGGAGTAGTATTGAGGTGAGGCTGCAGGGTGGCACTGACATCTGTCAAGCACGCCTTCGCTTAGCATTTGAGCAGTTGCTTTCCGCCGCCGCGGCACACTGCTCGACTGAGCCTGGCAGCGTAGATCAGCCATCACATGCGCGCCAGGCGCTTGTCGTTCATATTACAGCCCCATCATTGCTTGATTGCAGCGAAACTGACCGCCCAGCACCAAGGAACCACCATGGCACATGCTAGCACCCAGACATGCGCTGCATGACGCCTCCGCCGCGCACAAATCCCAACATGCAGACCTGCCATGGTTGGTCCCAAACATCTGATAGCCGCGGGGTAGATCTACTATAATGCCTCCTGCACCCACCACTTCAGCATCAACCTGCGCATGTAATAGCTATCGTGTGCATGAAATTAGCAATGCAACCCTCTCGTCAGCACCAGGCATCACAGGGCACATGCATCAAATTCAGTATTCGTGGCCCGCTAATACCAGGCGCCAAGCAAGTCAAAATTGCAAACATCCATAGCATGGTGCTGCTCTGCGGTCACATCTGCACGCACGCACAAGGATGCAAGCACGTTGCTAGACAGCTACTCTTCTGCAGGACAGATCAAGAACTCAACAAGCGCGAAGGGGGACCGGGCCCGCAGCACGGCAAGTGCCGTGGGGCCGTGGGAAGCAGGCCGCAGTCAGGGCCATGTCAGTCAGAGCTGGCGCATCGGGATCAAATAGCGACGGTCGGCTTGAACTTAGCTGGGTTGGAGAGGAGACAAGCTTGCAAGTTAGTGGGAGCGACACACCAGCAGCAGCGGGACTACCCTGAGCAGCACAATGGCGCCGAGCGGGCTCCCCCGCAGCAAACAACCTGCACTGGCCTACGCATGAGCCTTTCTTCCATGGCTCAGATTTGTAGCTAGCTCTCAGCACCTGCCCGTCCCATGTGGGATCTTGGGTGTGCAACCTAGTTCTTAGGGGTGAGGTGCAGCAGCCGCAGCAGCTCGCCCAGCTTGATGGCGCCAGCGCCCTGGGGCAGCGTGGTCGGGGCAGGCGTCGCCGACGGGCTGGGCGACGTGGTCGGCGCCGCGCTCGGAGACGTGCTCGGGGATGCGCTGGGCGTCCGCGTCGGGGTGGGCGTCGTGCTCGGCGCCGCGCTGGGCGTCGTGCTCGGCGCCGCGCTCGGCGTCGTGCTCGGCGCCGCGCTCGGCGTCGCGCTCGGCGAGCCGCTGGGCGTTGTGCTCGGCGACGCGCTCGGCGAGACGCTGGGCGTCTGCGACGGGAAGCCGGTCGGGGGCAGGGGCGTCGACGTCGGCGAGCCAGTAGGCGCAGTCGTCGGCGCAGCGCTGGGCGTCGCGCTGGGCGCCGTGCTGGGCGTCGTGCTGGGCGTCGCCGTCGGCGGCGGGACCTGTTGCACGCGCACAGAACCGCTTAGTCTGCAGTTCGCACAGCAAAGTCCAGCTCTGCATGCCTGGACGACGCAAGCAGAGGGGCTGGCGGTACTCTGGGTCCCGGCCGCATCACGTGGCTGAGTGCGCAGTGCGTCATCTCCTTCACATGAGGGCATGCACTGTAACAGGCGCTCGCGGCACAGCGCAAGCCGCATTCAGACTCATCATCATAGGCACCCTGCTCACGTTCTTTGCTTTGGAGGCAAGCACGTGAGGTATGCGCTAGACGAGGGCTTGCAGGACAGGAATACTGCAGAGCAGGCCTCGTGTGCACCGAGCAGGAACAGCGTGCAGTACTGTTGGCACAGTACTGTTGGCATGGTAGCTGTCGTGCGAGCTAGCATGCTGCCTTGAAGGTGCTGCTGTCCGCCCACTAGGCCCATAACTCGCTTACGGACATGCAAAGAGATCAGAAATGCAGAGCAAGTGGCGGAGGGCGGGGCGCACAGGCGGGTTGGGGACGGTCAGCGACTTGAAGACGCCAGCGTCGAAGCCCGGCACGGAGGCCGAGGCGGCCGCGTTGGTGTCCAGCAGCTGGAACAGCGGCCCGATGACCTGCGACGCAGCACCGCACATCCTCGGCAGCCGTGCGGTACTGGTGTGCATGACTGAGCATGAGGCGCACGGGCGGGTGACCTGCAGCCTGTGAGCGCAGATCGGGCCAGTAGCATGCAGGTGTGGAGGCACAAACAGGCGTGTAGCATTGTACACATGCGTCCAGGCCTTCAGACATCCGGCGTTTATGTAGGTATGTCCTGTGCGGGCCTCATTTGGATCAGCGTACCCATGTATGCCTGCTTGGGTGGGCTGGCAAGTGCCTGGCGTGCTGAGTATGGCCACTGGAATATGGGAGTGTGGCTGTTTTGGGCATTTGCTTATCGCAACAATGCCTAGGCCTATGGCAGAGCCCTGCCTCGTACATTCTTGACAGCACAATGGCAGGCGGGCGGCGCGCCGTGTCAAGGTAGAACTGGCCCTGGGTCGCGTTGGGCGAGATCGCGTTCAAGATTGTCGCGTTGCGCGCGACCGCGAAGAAGACGTCGAAGACCTGGTGCAGGGTCACCACGTTGTCCACTGCACACCGACAGGCCCAGGTCAGCGCCGCATGTCATGGGATTGCAGTCTGGGTAGGGGCGCCTAAGAGCCAGCTCAGCGCCCGCCCACTGCCTTGTTTCTGGTTTGCTGCCTCAAACACGACTTATTAAATGTTGCTGAGGAGTGCAGCACCACTAAACTCGCTCAAGCCCTGCAGCTCTGTTGCAGCATGGCATGCCTTTCCAAACAGGGTATGGCAGCCATGAGCCACTCACACGGGATTACTCACTGGTATAGCAGCCTGCCCTCCTGCACGTGTGCTGGCAGCGGGCGCTTGCCTCCCACAACAACGCATCAACACGCTTGCATGGCGCATGCTGTTCATCATGTGACAGACATTGAGATGCATGCTTTTGCAGCCTGGACATATCTCGAAAGTAGGGTCCCAGCATGGCGCGCCACAGCCTGCAGCGCTGCTGACAGGCAGCGTGTTGCTTTGCTCAGGACATCCAGACACCAAAGCCCCCACTTTGATTGGGCCGGCAGGCGCAGGGCGGCGCAGCTGTTGTAGGCGACACGCACGGCCTGAAACAGGGTTAGGTTCTGGGTTAGGTTTACTCTAACCAGCAGGCTGCGGGCATGCCTGCGCTGTTGTTGGCGACCAGCACGGCCTGGGACAGCTGCGCAATCAGCGCCGGCTGCGTGGAGATGTAGCCGGCGACCGGCGTGAGCAGCGTTGCGCCCAGGTCCGTGATGGACAGGCCCGGGTCCTGTCCAAGGGGTTTGCGCACGATGGTCAGGCCCTGCTTGGCGTGGAGTCATGGAAGGGAACATGCAGAGGGAGTAACTGTTCGCGTCTGCGGTCCGGCTCGCATGAGGTGATGCAGCACAGCTTTGCGCAGCGCTGTGAAGCACAAGGGAAGCAGAGGGGCAGGCATCAGTCAACCATGGGCTCAAGCCAGACAAGGTGTGTGCAGCGGTATGCATAGGAAGGTCATGTATGGCATCAGGGAAAAGCACATGACAGGGGCTGGATAGTCGCAAGACTCGGCGGCGCCGGCCAGCGGCGCACCTCATAGTACGGCGCGACGTACGTGGACTTGAAGCGCTGCAGGAAGGAGGTGCGGTTCGCGCTGCTGGGCTGCCAGCCGACCTGCGCCGCACCATGAGGCCACACATGAGCTCTGTGCATGTGAGGAGCGGACGCCCAGCGCATTTGACAGACATATGCTGAAGGTTGATAAAGTCACGGTTGGCAGTGAGTCGATACTTGACGCGACTGCGCATGCAGGCTGGAGCGGGCCCCGCACGGGCTTGGTGAGCGTGAAGTCGTCCAGCAGGCGCCCGGTCTCGCTGCTGTACGCCTGCGTGCCATGCTACACAGTCAGCCTAGGTCTCAGCTCGATGGTCCTGCTCCAGACGATGCCGAGCGGGGGCAGAGACCTCTGCGGCCAGGCTGCGCTGTCTGGCTCAGCCGCGCATCTGCCAGCAGGGGTGTGGAGACCAACCGCGCGGACTGCTAGGCACCGGTGGGGTATTTTACAAAGGTCAAATTCAGGCGCGCCTGCAGGTGGAACATCGTCGCGTTGATCACGCCCCGCACGTACCCGTGCTCCACGATGAGGCTCTCACGACGACCTGCTGGGCCGGTGCGCGCGAGCGCTGCCCATCTGTGCCAGTGCGCGGCTTTGTTTGCGCACACGCCGCCCCTGTTCCCGGCCTGCTGCGGCCCTCTTGCGCATTGCTGCCGGCGTGCAAGTACCCTGCGGGCGCATGACCTGTATCAAGCACTTGCACATATGAAGCATACGCATATCAGTGCCACGGCAGCCAAGCATCCCTGGTGCTTGCATGCCTGCTCGTGCGTAATAAGGCCGTCTGAAGGCGCTCGTAGGTGATCGGCCCTAGGCTCTTCCAAGCCCAGAAGCGTAGGTCAGCTGGCAACATGGGCCATGCGGCCCGCGCAGGGAGCGCGACTGCTACAGCGATGAGCACTACGTGCCGGTGCTGCTGGCCGCACACGGCCTGGACAACGAGACGACGTGCGCCGGCGACACCATGTCCGTGCTCTGGAGCGCTGACGCGGGTGCGCGCAACCCTACCCTATGCCCTGTCGCGCTGCACCTTCCCCTTGTGCCCTGTCGGTGTGCGCGGCTTGCACAGCGCGCGCCCAGGTAAGGCCTGGACGTGTGCGCGAGGCGCGCCGGGGGGGCGTGGCGGCCGAGTGCCATGACCATGCTTGAGATGCGCTCGCCTGCCTCCTGGACATGCCCGTCTGGGTGCTGGCAGTCTCACCGGGCAGCTCGGGGCGCGTGCGGGCACCTGCGATGACTCGCTGCCAGCGGCTCGACGCCGCCTGGCGAGCAAGCAGGCCGCTCCGCATGCATGCACGACTGCGCCCCCCGGACATGCTGCCAGGCAGCTGGCGCATCACGTGGGTAGCACCCATGCCCGGCAAGCGCTGCGCATGCGTCGCCGCACGCAGCCTGAAGCAGGCTCGCCGTGATGTCCCTCCCCCGAACGCGCAGGCGACCAGAACGGCAAGCACCCGCGCTCGTACGGGGCGCGCGCGATCACGATCCCGGTGTTCCAGTACCTGCGCCAGGGCTTTGGCGAGGAGCGCGCCGAGTGCGCCAACAGCCGCGCGCTCGCGTGCGCCTCCTCCGCCGCGCCGCCGTCTGCAGTGAGCGGCAGCAGCTTCTCTAGAATTTGCACAGCAGAGGGCAGCCTCTTGCATCACCATATGACTGGACACCGCTTCCGCACCCCAATTGATGATGCGCTGCACTCGCCACCATGCATCACCCGAGTCGGTTGTTCCTACAGGTCTCGCTGGGCGCACACCGCTTGCACGACACCCTGCCGAACAGCAGTGCATGCGCCTCACCTCGCCAGCGGCCTCCAGGGAGCCACCATCATCTGCTGCGCGTGACTCGCTGCCAGCGGGCCGCCTCTTGCGCAGGGGCGCGCGAGAGGTGTTTGTGCACGCCGACGACCTGCCCGCGGTGCGCTGCCCCGCGGCCGCCCGCAGCGCGTGGGACCCGGCGCGCGCGGCCTCCTGCCCGCTGTTCGCGCGCAAATTTGCGCCCGAGGCCGCCGCGCCTGCGTACCGCCTGCTCACCAGCTGCGACGCGGCGCTCGGCATCGCGCCCGCGCCGAGCTGCCAGATGCAGACGGCGTGAGGCGGCGGGGCGGGGACTGGCGAGCCTGCGCGCACCAGCGCGAGGGCGCGCCTCCCCACGCCCGGGCGCTCCGCATGACACGCGCGAGTGGAAACGGCACGCCTGCAGCACCGCGCTGCCCAGCTGCGACGCCGCGCTGGGCGCGGCGGCCATGCTAGGCTGCCGCCTGCACACGACCAGTCCTGTGGCCCACCATGGAAGGCGCTGTCTGCTGGTGAAGCGCACCGCTGCGGCCGGCGCTGGGCTTGTGCCGATTCGCTAGATGTTTAATGGTCTGACCTGGAGGGAGAGCACTTTCTGCAGCTGACTGATGTCGAGCCGCGCTTTGCAGTGATGCAAGACATGCAAGAGTGTGTTCAAGAGGGCGCTCATGAGCTTAGGAGTGGCTCTGTGAAGAAGTTGCTGGGCTTCTTGCCAAGGTTCAAGCCGCCATTGCACCGTCTCGGTGCTGTACAGTCGGGCCCTGCATGCGGTGCCTGTGCCTCACACCTGTCTCTGTGTCTGCATGTCATATGCATGCACGTTCGTAGGCGTCCGCCATGCGAAGTGCAAAGGATATGGCTCAGAAGCACTGAAAAACGCGCAGTCTGCATGTCAGCAAGGTTTGCACCTCCTGTAGCAGGAGTGATGGCTGCCTTAGCACACGGACAGGGCCTGTTGCACATCGAGCACACTGCAGACATACTGCAACGACAACACAAACACGCGTGCAGGTGTTGGCATGCATAGTGCTGCTGGGGAAAGGTCTGCACGTACGGTGGTGAGTGTACGGCCTCCCATCTCCTGTCCAACAACCTTCACCACAGAGTCTGATCCGCTGAGCGGGCACTGAGCCGGCAGTGCACACTTTTACAACCGCATCTGCAGCGCTGTGCCTCCGGCAGCAGCGCATGCGCTCCCCGCGACGCAGACCTTAGTCTGGATGTCTGGATGTCAAAGGGCATGCGCGTGCTGAGCCAGCCAGGCCGGCGCCCGGTCGGCGCTCGTCAGCACGCCCGCGCGCTCAGACCTTGAACTCGCTGGGCTTGCGGTCGCGCAGGTAGTACAGCTTGGCGCGCCGCGCCTTCACGCGCTGCTTCTGCACCACCCGCAGCTCCTGTAGGGTCGGGCAGAACCTGCCGCAAGCCGCGCGCGCCGCTCGCACGCCTGCTGCAGCTCGCCTGGGCACTCTGACAGACCTGAGGCTGCTCGGGCCTGACAGCAGGTCTGCATGGCGTGCATGCGTGGCATGCCAGCCTCTGCTGAACGCATGTGGCAGCACTCCGTTACGCTGCACAGGCTTGCAAGCTTCGAGGGCACCAGTGCGCATGCTCTGCAACCATCCACTGGTCCGCCACAGCAGCAGCAGTCACGGCATGCCATGCATGCGTGCCAGCGCATGGCACCCTGCGCCGGCGCGGGCCGGCAGGCGCGCACAGCGGGAAGACGCGCTCGATGTTGCCGCCGCCGGTGATGTTGTTCAGCAGCCGGAAGGAGGTGCGGATGCCGCGGTTGCGGATGGCTATGACGATGCCGCGCACCGAGATCGTGCGGCGCTGGTTCTCAGGCACCGCCTGCCGGCGCACCGCGCGTGCTGACACCGCAAACATGCACGGGCCAGGCCCCACTGCGCCTAGACAGCCTGCAACGCGTCCGCACTGGCACGTGTAAGCCCTGCACCGACACGGGCAGAAGCGCCAGCTACAGGCGCAACACTAGCATGAAGCAGATCCTCGTGCTACTCAGCTTGCGAGGGCGCTGGCGACTGTACGCCAGAGTGTAAAGTATTAGAAACCACTGCTGCAAATAGCCAGTAGGTGACATTTGGCGGGCAGCGCACCAGCTTCACCTCCACCACGTCGCCAGGCCTGAACTTTGGAAACTTCCGCTCTAGCAGAGCCTTCTCGTACGCCTCCTGCTCCAGCGTCTGTCGAGCACCAGTGGCCGTCAGTGCTGTGACGCTGTTGAGACGAGGAGCAATTCTTTGAGCAATCCTGACAGAACTCGCAGTTTCTCACTGGTGGCGCAGACGTATCAAACTTTGGCACAAGCTGCACAACGACCGAGGGCGTGACAGAGCAGCACAGAAAGGCCGACAGAGGTACAGCCAGGCACGGAGCTCGCCTTCATCATGTAGCCCATGCGCCTGGGCAGGAAGTTGCGCTTCTTCAGCTCGCGCGTGGGCGTCCACGGCGGCGCCGGCTTGTTCTGCACGCGACCGGGGGTCAAGAACGCAAGCCCCGCCGCCTCCCCCTCTGCCGCGCGCGCAGGCTCCGCCGCGGGCCCGCAGGCGGCCGCGCTCGCGTGCA
>JAABUV010000408.1_pt1 | contig 64989 bp, 65 predicted proteins | sample 5559971 | NCBI WGS metagenome assembly JAABUV01 (sample SAMN10711881, study PRJNA513362) | rock metagenome | isolation source: Antarctica rocks | place: Antarctica: Victoria Land, Knobhead nord | collected 2015-12-19 | reverse complement strand
TGCAGTGTAGTTAGATGACTTTTGCAAAGCTAGATCTGCAAGCGCTGCCTCAATTGAAGTCATATTGAATTTGTAATTGATTTTTGAAGAAAGATGAAAGTAGTAAAGTGAGATGTGCACGAGATCGAAACATGCATCGGGCCGAAAATACTTCTACATGCAGCGCAATCACACACAGAGCAGTAACAGCGCTTTATTCACATGTTGAACTCATATACGACATACACACATATACTGCGAAGGCATGACTCAGCTTTGATGCATATACAGACAGACGTGATGCAGTAAATCGATCAATTTTTCGCATTTTCAGATCGATTTACACGCAGCGCAATCATATACAAAGCAGTAACAGCGCTTTATTCACATGTTGAACTCATATATGATATACACACATATATTATGAAGACATGATTCAGCTTTTGCACACATATACATCAATACAATGCAGTAAATCGATCGATTTTTTGATTTTCTGATCAATTTACATGCATTGCAAACACATACACTGCGAAAACATGACACAGTCTTTGCTCATATACACAGAATGACAGCAACGTCTTTGCGTACATGCTGCAATTCATATACATCACACATACATACATTGCAAAGACACGACTCAGCTTTTGCACATTTACACGTCTGCATTTTTTTTTTCTTCATTAAGTGCATGCAGTCTATGACTATGACACTATCTAAATGCTGTGTGTACTCTAAATGTGAGGCGACGAGATTTCTTTACATGAAACTGCGTAGTAAAAAATAATAAGGTAGCACTCTATTGATGATAGAACTAATTGCTAAGAAACGAAAGCAAGAGCTCGCAGAGTTTTCATCTTCTGCCAAGTCGCTACTTCTATTCACTCGTTAGCCTCTTTGATCTAATCTCGCGAGCTAGTCTCACAGACATGCATCGTTCATAGTCGATGAGATGCGTTCTCACAACTGCATTTTCTCTTAAAGACTCAATCTCTAAGTCTTCATAGTATCGTATTGCCTTTCTGTAACTGATAGCGTAGTCATGACTTCTTCAGCGCTCTAGCATCTGTGTAGAAGTGTCGTGAGCTGATCATGCTAACAAGCATAAACAGAGCTAGCGCGAGATTGTTAATATCAACTCTTCAGCTTTGCTTTCTTTCTTTCTTTCTTTTCTTCTTGTCTCGTCTTAGCATATTCTTTCGTGAGTACTGTTCTTTTGAACTGACAAAGCATGAGATCTGCTATGTGTATCTTGCATAGCTCGCAGCTCTTGATATGAGCTTCTTTCGTTGCAGCGTTGTTGTGATGCAAGTCAGCTCATGAGCTAACGTGAATGACATAGCAGTATCAACATCATCATCATCATTACTATCATGATAAGTAGCAGCATTCGCGCTCACTGAGATTATGCTAACATGCTTGCGAAGTCTGCTCGTTTTCTTGAAGTGTACATCTTTCTTCGCGTCATCGTCGCTGCAACGTCTGTCGCGTCTGCTTCTTCTGTCTTCTCTGCGTCTGCTGCGTTGATGACTGAGCTCACGATCTCTGATAGACATATCTATCTCTGCATGTTTTGATAAATGCTGACGTATGTTAGATCATCATGATCAGAAGATCTGATGCTGTCGCTGCGTTCATCGTCTGAACGTAGTGATGACTCACATGTGTTGTGTTTTTATCGAGCATGCTCGCAAATGCGAACACTGCTTCAAAGAAAAGCATGATTGCATGATGAATCTAGTTTTGCGCTCTCTTCAGCTGACGATGCATTACGCTGCGCGAACGATGATTCAACACTTCATCGCTCATGCTTGAGATTGTCTCGTTCTTCGCCTTCGACAATGAAAGAGTGAGTAGTTTTTCTCTTCAGCATGTGAGATTGTATTTAACAGTTGAGTAAAGATTCTCGCTTCTCTTGTTCTTGTCACTTCTTGTCGTCGTCACGTCGCTTCATCTTTATCTCGTAAGTATCAACTGAAGCAAGCAATGCATGATGAGATTCACTGATGAATAAATAGCTTTCTTCTTCACTTCAACGTTCTCGCTCGCAATCATTGATCGCTTCTTTTCTTCGCTTTTTCGTGACGTTCATCATCTTCTTTTTTAGAAGACATATGTTGTGTAAGATTTTGTAATTGTAGTTTAATATCAACTTCTTAAACTTACGTCTTTGCGCTTTTGATATTTTTTCAATTGTGATTCTTACATAATCTGTCTCTCTTTTTTCTCTTTGATTTCTTCGCAGTCGACTAATGTACTTGTCTTTCTGTCTCGTAGTTCTCAATGATCTTCTTTGCATTGCTAAGATTTTTCATTGATTCTCAGAAGTTTTCGTAGAAAGACGAATCAGCTCATTGAACTAAATACTCAATCTTTTCTTTCTTGATTCGCTAATCAAGTATCTTCTCTATCTTTTATTTCTCTTTTTCTTTCACAAGAATGATCTGCAACTTCGAATTCTCATCACATGAGTGTCAGAGTTTCAATAAAGAAACATGAAAGATCAAGTGAATTGCATCATATCTTTCAGATAGTTTAAACTTATACGCTTGCATGTTGATCTTCTTTAATATTTTGAATGATTTCAGTTATTTGTGATCAATCTTCTTCTTTGATCAAAGCATATGAATGTTTATACTTTGCAGAAGCACTTTGTCTCTCATTTAAAAGCTTGCAGCTTTATGATGAGCATTATAATACTTTGCTTGCTGCTTTGCTACTCACTTTCATAGTCTCATTAGATGTTCTCTAATACTTCGTAGTCATTCTGCTTACTTCGTAGTTAAGAATGTCTTTCTTTTTAGAACTTTGTTCTTAAATGTCTCTGCAAAGCTTGCAATGTATTTCTTTAGAAGCTCATGTGAAGTTTTTTCAATACTAGCGTGTACGCTGTTGTTATATGCAAACATCATCATTGACAAAAGCTCTGATCAGTTATTCATCTTGTAATTGAAATACACTCACAGATAGTGCTCAAGCATCTGATTCTGTCTTTCTGTTTGATCATTGATTTGCGAATGAAATGCAGTGCTTAGCTTTCGCTTCGCTTCAAGATGTCAACATAGAGTGATTCAGAAATGACTGATAAACAGTGAGTCTTGATTTGATATAATGCTTTGCATTATTTCATGCTAAAATACAAATTTTCATCATAGCAGATTTGCAAGTCTCTTGACGTTCAGATCTTTGATTGTCGAAATATAAATTGCGTGCTTGATCAACTTATTTATTATTATCAATATAACATCGCTTGTTTTTTCAATGTATGAATTCTTTGCAGAGAGCATGTCTGTTATGAAATTCATGATCATCATGTGAAATGAATTTACACTCTTTGAAAATATAAACATCAGCTTCTCATAGAGTTTATGATGATGCACTTGCACTCGCTGACAGTTTAAACAGATGCAAACATATTTCATCATCTCTTTGAGCATTTTCAATCAGTAATATTTTCTTCTTATCGCAGTCTTAATACAAGCGCATGCAAAATGATCTGCTTCAAAATCGTCATGATTCATATACAGAATCTCATTTCTTGTAGCAGAGTCATTGAGTACATAAATTGCAAAATCACGATGTAGCAGTTCATCATCTTTCATACTTCATTTTGAAAGCTCATTCTTTCTAAATGCGAATCGTTGACGTCACTTCTCATTCATAACAAAGACGTTTCTTTGTTATAACTTTAGCAGTCACGCAGTCATTGATTCACTCATCTTCAAATAGAATCTCTTCAACTTCATAATTTGATGAATCAGAAGTTAAAACAACGCAGTGTCTAAAATTCTGCAAGATTTAGCAAGTACTTTCTCATTTGAGCATATGACTTAAGTATCTGCAATGACTATGTCATTCAGTTGCATCATCAATGCTGCAAGTTTGATTGCTGTTGAAACTTCTTCATTTTTTAGCAGCTCAGATTGACATTTCTGATTGCGAAGTTTGTTTTGCAGAGTAGATAGAAAATAATCATTATTCTTCTTGCTATCATTTAATTTCATGATGTCGAGTCTTCTTGATGATGCATTCGCAGAGTTTAATTTGTCTCTGCAATATTCTATATGAAAGTCAAACGCAGCTAATTTCTCAGCTCAGCGTATCTGTTATGTGTTAAGCTTCTTTGTCATCATAAAGTAATGAAGATTATTGTGATCTGTTATCACATATATGAGTCGCTTGCTACTTTGAAGATAGTGTTGTTAATTCTTAAAATCGAAAACTATAGCATACAGCTTTTTATCATGCATGTCTCATCATACTTCAGCTTCTTTGAACTTATAACTATAGTATGCAATAAAATGTTATTGATCAGTCTTATTCTTCTGACTAAGCATGTTTTCAACTTCGCGATTGAACACATTAATCTTCATGCAAAGATCTGCATTTCAATCGTAGTGTTTTAAAATGAGAGCATTGACAAAGACTGCTTTCAATCTTTCAAAAGCTTTTCTTGCTTTCAACGTCATTGCAAAGAGTGAATGCATCACTCTTTTCTTTGCATTCTTGATTAAATCTGTTAAGAGCATGATGATTTAAAAAAACTCTTTTATAAATCATTGATAAAATCTTGCAAATTTTAAGAATATAAGAATGTTCTTTGCAGACTTGAGCTCAGATCAGCTAGTGATTACGTCGATATGAAACTGTTTTATTTGAATATCTCTTCACTTTATCATGAATCTCAGAAAGATAACTTTGCTATGATTGAAAGTGCATTTTGACAGCTTGACATACAGTCAATATTTCAGTAGCGCGCGAAGAATCTTGCACACATGCTCTCAATGCTGCTCTTTCGTCTCAAAGTATACTAAGATGTCATTCAGATATATCATGCAGCAAATATTCATGAATGACTTAAGTGTGTGATTTACATAGAACTGAAAGATTGTAGAAGCATTTATCAGTTCAAAGAGCATTATCTGATACTCAAACTGATTGTAATATGTATGAAAAGTCATTTTTCATTCATCGTTCTTGCAAATTCAAATGCAATGATAGACGTTGCAAATATTAATTTTGATAAAGTATTTTGCATGAGCAAAGTAATTCAGCGTCTCAGACAGTAGAGACAATGAGTAATTGTTCTTTACTGTTATTTTATTGAGATCATAATAGTTCACACATAAATGAAGACTTTCGTTCAACTTCTTTACAAACAACACAGATGCTTCTGCAGAACTACTTGATGAACAAATTCATTTCTTCTCTAACGTGCTGTCTAAATAGTCTCATATTGCAGCGAGCTCATTTCATGTCATTTTATAAATAGATTTGATGCAAGACATTTTGTTCTTCATCAGATCAATGAGATGTTTCATCTGATCATGCATGTTCAAACTATCAGAAAGAATCTCAGAAAACACTTTCTTGAAATCTTGAATAGCAAAGAATATTTCTGATTCTTTCGCTTGAAGCGCATTGCATCTTGCAGTCTGATGATCTGCGTTCTGCAATAAGTCATCTGTAGATAGCAGCTGATAAAGCAAAGTTACATAAGTCTTTTCTCTTCTCTTAGCTGCAAGCATTGTCAGCTCAACAAATTTTGATGTCTTGCACAGACTAACTTGTATTTGCTTTGCACGCTGAGTGCTGTTTTTTCAATACGATCAACGATGCTTGCGTCAACGAATATTCAAGTTAATCTCATTTAATCATGAGTAGTCAAGAATCATATTATATTCTTGCATGTTCACAGCATGAAACTCAATGTTTCAGCTCTTGCGAACTTTCTTATGATTGATCAACTCAATATTAATCTGATGCATATCATAGCAAAGAATTCAACGATCATTAATCATCTGAATCTGTTTTAGAATTGCATGATTCTTCAATAACTTATGCTTTTTTATTCATGATTGTGATATAAAGTTTCGCTTGATCTCAGAGTCAATAAGACAGTGAGCTTCGCGCATTTTCTCAGAGACGTTTGTCAATACTGATATCATTAATGCATGTGACAATCGTCTTTTCGTAGTTATATTTAATGATTTGATGATGAACATCAGACTTTCTCTTTTTTCATCTCTTCGTCATGATTGCAAGTCTCTTGCCTGAATGCATAGTTGAAACACATTAAATTATCAATCTTGTGTTTCAGCTTCTTGCATGATCAGCATGTAAGATTGAATGAAGCAGCATCTTGCTTGAACTCACTGAACTTAAGTGTTGCATTGTCTTTAAATTGCATGCTCGAAGCAGAGAACTTCGAATTCTTCGTTGCAGCGACAGACTTCGTCTTCTCATGCAAGAATCGAGAATTCTTCTGAGACATCACACTCTTATCTTGCTGCGAATGTAGCTTCGACAATGTGTCAGTGTCTTGCAAATGCAAGTCAATGTCTATAAGATGCTTTAGCAGACTGACATAATTGATAAAGATGTATGAAATGCGAAGAAACTCATTTATAATGATCTTGTTAATCTTCATTCGCAAGTACATCATGCAAGTCTCGTTGAATATATGATAGTTCAGATCTGCATACAGTTTGATGAGATACTGTTTGAAATTCGTGATGCTTTGATCAACTCACTGCTTTGCAGTCTTGAGTCAACATTTTGTTTGAAAGTTGCAAATTTCAGAATTGCTAAGTTTAGCACGCAAGTATTTAATGTAGTACTTTCAGTTGAGTTTCTCATCATGATTGTGCATGCTTATCACATGATCTCATCACTGATTACAAGACTTCTCTGATAAGTATGATGCAGATCATCGCAGCTTCTCTTGTTTCATGATGAAATCAGATGACATCACAACTATGAAGTCTTTGCAGTCTCGCAGTCAGAACATCAAAGAGTTGTAGTTCATGACGCTTTGCTCTCTAGACTTGCGAGATCGATTAGCATGCTTGCGTGCATCACTTCAATAGTGATCATCACTATGTTGATGTCAATGATCAGAGATTGATCAAGTCTCTCGCTCAAGTTTCAATATGCAAAGTTGCAAGGCAAGCAGTACATTCTGCGCCTTCAGATTCTTTAACTGCTTGCGTACTTCGCTTGTCAATTATCAAGAGATATGATCTGTCTGTTCATTAAATTCTTGCGATTTGAACTTCTCATCTGCATGTTTAAATGCGTAATTCTCAGATCTGTTTTGATGAGACGATGAATTCTCAGTGTAAGAGAAGTTATCACTTCTTTTGATCATGCAACTTCTGATGAGTCGCTGCGTGTTTGACATTTCTTACTGAGCAGCTTCGTGCGAATGAAGCAATTAGAACTGTGAGACGACGAGATCTCTTTACGTGAAACTGCGTAGTAAAAGATAATAAGATAGCACTCTATTGATGATAGAACTAATTGCTAAGAAACGAAAGCGAAAGCTCGTAAAGTTTTTATCTTCTGTTAAGTTGTTATCTTTATTCACTCGTTAGCTTCTTTGATCTAACCTTGCGAGCTAGTCTTGCAGACACGCATCGTTCATAGTCAATGAGATGCATTCTCACACTAAATTACATGTAATCTAGCTATAATCGCTGCTGTATATTTTCTCATTGATCAATCACATTGATAGTTTGTGCATATGAGCGCATGAACTGTTTATATGATCAAGTGATCACATAAACAATTCAAAATTGTGAAATCTGATCACTTTAATATAAACTTTCGACTTGTCTATATGATCATCAAGTCAAGTGAGCTAAGTGAGCTTTGATCTATGTAGATGAATGCTGATCACTTCAACGTGAGCTTTCGAGTTCACTGTGTAATCATTCAGCTGAACGAACTAAATAAGCTTTGATTTATGTATTTGCAACGCATGTAAATCAATCAGAAAATCGAAAAATCGATTGATTTACTGCATCACACAAGCGTGTAGATGCACAAAAGCTGAATCATGTCTTTGCAGTGTATGTATGTGTGATGTATATGAGTTGCAACGCATATGCAAAGACGTTGCTGTCATTCTGTGTATACTGCAACATATGTAAATCAATCAGAAAATTAAAATCAATCAATTTACTGCGTTGCACAGATGTGTATATGCGCAAAAGCTGAGTCGTGCCTTTGCAATAACTGTGTGAATGTCGTATATTAGTTGCAGCGCATGCGCAAAGACGTTGCTGTCGTTCTGTGTATATGAGTAAAGACTGTGTCATGTCTTTGCAGTGTATGTGATTGCGATGCATGTAAATCAATCTGATAAAGCGAAAAATCGATCGATTTACTGCATCACGCAAGCGTGTAGATGCGTAAAAGCTGAGTCGTGCCTTCGCAATGTGTATGTGTGTGATGTATATGAGTTGCAACGCATGCGCAAAGACGTTGCTGTTGTTCTGTGTATATGAGCAAAGACTGTGTCATGTCTTCGCAGTGTATGTATTTGCGACGCATGTAAGTCGATCAGAAAATCAATAAATTGATCGATTTACTGCATTATGCAGACGTGTAGATGTGCAAAAGCTGAGTCGTGCCTTCGCAATGTATGTGTGTGTGATGTATATGAGTTGCAACGTGTGCGCAAAGACGTTGCTGTCATTCTGTGTATATGAGCAAAGACTGTGTCGTGTCTTCGTAATGTATATATTTGCGACGCATGTAACTCGATCAGAAAATCAATAAATTGATCAATTTACTGTGTTGCATCGATGTGTATGTGCGCAAAAGCTGAGTCGTGTCTTTGCAATAACTGTGTGAATGTCATATATTAGTTGCAGCATGTGTGCAGAGACGTTGCTGTTGTTCTGTATATATGAGCAAAGTCTGTGTCGTGTCTTTGCAGTGTATGTGATTGCAATGCATGTAAATCAATCAGAAAATCGAAATCGATCAATTTATTGCATTGCACAAATGTGTATGTGTGCAAAAGCTGAATTGTGCCTTCGCAATATATGTGTATGTATTGTATATGAGCTCAACATGTAAATAAAGCACTGTTACTGCTCTGTGTGTGATTGCGCTGCGTGTAAATCGATCTGAAAATGCGAAAAACCGATCGATTTACTGCATCACATCTGTTCATATGTGCGCAAAAGCTGAGTCGTGCCTTCGCAGTATATATGTGTATGTCGTATGTGAATTGCAGCATATACGCAAAGACGTTGCTGTTCTTCTGTGTATATGTGAGCTTCAATGCATCAATGATCGCGTTGTTATTGTCTTGCTCTTCAACTGTGTGTGAGCTCAATGCATGAGTAAAGCGCTGTTACTGCTTTGTCAATGTTGATGAGATTGTTCAGCTCTTCTGACAAGCATAGTTTGCAGAAGATTCATAGTCAGCATCTCATACAGATAAATCTTGTTGTTGATTTTAAAATTCAGCAGCTTATTGTTAATTTCAGCTGTGTATGACAGTTGCACTGCTATTATTTTTTCTGCTACTTTGCCTAAACAGTTTAACAGCGTAATAATTCTGTATGTCTTCAAAATTGAATAATTCAACTTGTTTGATTTTTTTTAGAATAATTCTCGTGTCTTCGCGTCATATCTTTAAATGATAGTTGTTTTTGATCAAATCTGAATACACTAAATTGAAGATTTTTAATATAGTTTTGTACGCTCGCTGTATGATTGCAAATGACATTTCGTCTGATTCAAGTGCTTTTCTGAGTGCTGAGAAGTTAATAGCGTACTTGATTTTCCCTTCGATAACTCTTGATCATTGTATACTTTCGTTCAATAGTAATTCTTCATTGATTTGAATTTTCAAAGATGATGAGTACATTGCTTTCAGAAATGTCTTGCACTTTTCATTGAATTCAATCTTTAATTCTTTTTGCAAGTTTTGTATTGAAGATAGCTTTTCAATTAAACATGATTTAGTGAACTTGTATGTCTGAAACACTTCTTTCTCTTCAACATTGTTCAAAAAATTGATTCAGAATTGATTTTTGATCAGCTTTATTGCATCATGATACGAATTTTGCATTTGCACTATCTTTGCTCATGCGTCGTCACTTCTGCATCTTTTTCAGATTCGCTTTTTTGACGACAGAGTCTTTCATCTTTCAATGAGTTCATTGTTTCATCAGAATTTTGATTTTGCGCATATTCGCTGTTTAAATACGAATAATTTCACTGTATTCTTAATGCATTCAGTCAAATAAATGACTTTTGCTTTTAAACTCGTGATTCTTTGCATCTTAACAATCATTTTGTCTTTCGTCTTTTGCAAATGCTTCTCAAAGTCTTTTCAGTCGACTTTTTGCAAATTGTATGACGTGTTCAATGAATTTTCGATCAACTTCACTTTTTTTGTAACTATTGTAAATAGAATTACTTCATGATTGAATTCTGTGTTTGCATTCTCATCTATATGTCAATTCTTGATGTGATTGCACATATTTTTTGATGCAAATGCTAAGTTAAGTATTGAGCTTAACTGACTCAAATAGCTGTGATATGTGTTTATATCAGAAGTGTTAATCAGATTGCACTTATGTAAATTTATTCAATTTATTAATGCTTTCGTTCTAATAGAGTTTGAAATTTTTGCGTTTCATCAGCTATGATGTACATTAAAGTCTTCAATGATAATAACTTTTTGCTCAGAATTTAGCATAACTTTTGCCAATTCTCGCTCAATCATGTATAATTGCTCGTTATCTGCGTTTTGTGACTTTTCGTTGTAAATATTGAACAATAAAATTTTCTTCTGAATTTTATTGTTCACTATTGATATTGCTTGCATATCTTCGCTATTGACTATGTCTAATCTTGATGTGCATGTAAATTTCTTTATGTTTTTCGCAACAAATATCAGTATTCTGACACAAGTATTCTGAACATTTGATTTGATGCAGATAAACGACGAATGCGAAATTGTTATATTTTCATCTTTCATTCATGATTCTTGTAGTATAACAATATCTGTCTTGTTTTTCGCAAATTTCATGCATGCATGCATAATTTGCGTTGACCTTGCACAATTGTGCTGTAGAATTTGAATATTTAACATGTTTGCAAAGCTTTTGTCATTTGCGTTGTTTTGTGACATTTTGACTGCACTACTTATTACAATTTCATGACTAGATGATTTTTTTGCAAGTTAATAGACTGAGCTGTCTGATATGTTTTGCACATTACGCTGTTTGCGAAGTGTGCATTTTGACAGTTGCAGCATCTAGAAATCATGTGATTGCATGATTGCTTGTCTTTGCACGTAGGTAATTGACATTTATGCTTTCATGTCAGATAATTTCGTTCATAAAACAAGCATCTTGATGATTTATTGCACTTGTTCTGCAAATGTTCAAATGTTTGACATTTTCGACACTGATCGCTTGATCAATAATCTCGATATTCAATCGTTCGATATGTTGATCTCGCTGCTAGAACTCATTTTTTCAGATGTTTTTGTGCTTTAACTTCGATTTTGAACGTCAGTATCATTGAAGCATGATTCTTTCTTGCTTTATTTTCATCTTTTGATAATCATATTGAATTGATTATCAGCTTCACTTCAGAGTTGTACTTCTCTAGCTTGATTCTCAGATATTTCATTTCAATCTTCATGTTGAAGATATTAATTTTCAGACTGTGTATCACTATCTTGTATCATTTTTCATTCTTCTTGATACTTTTGACTTTGAATATATGCTCTCATATATCTCTTTGCTTCAGTAGAGCTTTCGCAATGTATTTCTCTGAAATCATTAAAGCAATATTGTTATCTCAGCACTGTTCTTACAAACAGGCTCAAGACATGTGAAAATGTGAAGCATGTCAAGACATACACAGAGTCTTTGACTCTCAATGTCATAAACGACAAGCTGAAAAAGAAAGAATAAAGAGAGTCACAAAGCACAAATCTCTATATCATGTTGTACGAAGGCAGAAAGAACTCAAGACAGCGACGTCAAAGACATTCACAGAAACATTTATCAGTCTGAAATCGCTGATGAACAACGACTTGAAGAGAAAGCAGAGACGCTCAACGAATGAAAGTCATCTGCTCAGCACAGTCGTCACATCAGAAAACACTATAATGAATCACTTGATCAAGAAGTTAAGATCAAATGAATTGAAGTCAACATCAGTCACGTCATTGTTAATATCATCTTCTGTTAAGAATCTTACAAGTGAAGCAAGCGCTTTGCAGACACTCAAGAGAATACAAAATGATCTGAAATGTAAACTTTAATATCTCAGCAAAAGAAGCTTTGAATACTACAGTACAACGTTCACAAATTCAGAAACAAGATGATGATAATGCTACTACATGAGAAAAAAATTAAGAACTATGACATTTTGATTCTTCAAGAACTATGATGATTTGATGACATTTTCAGAGCATACTGCTCAGCAATTGTTGACTTTACACTGAAGAATAATGAAGATAGAATCTGTTTCTACATAAACAAGAGAATCGACAGCAACATCTGATACTCAACATGACACTTCAAAGATGTAAATACAATTACGCTATAAACATTAACAAATGATGCACAGATGATTCAGAAAGCTATACACATTCATGAAGCATACAATTTGTCACTCAGAAATCATGAAGTTATTCATGAAAAAGAAAATCTTTCAGACATTGAAAAGATGCTGCACATGTTGAAAGAAAGCATTCTTGTAGAAGACTTCAATCTGCATCACTTCACATGAGAAGAATCATTTTATTCAAAACAACATTTATTGTTGAATGAGTTAATTAAAATGATCATAAACATTGATGCATCACTAACATTATTTCAAGACATAATTACAAGAGATTATCAAGAATCTTAAACAACAATAAATTTGATCTTCACGACAGATGACATTATGAATTGATTAATATGATGTGAAATCGACGAAAAAATGAAAAACTTCTTAGATCATCTGTCAATACAGACAATTATAAATTTCAGAGTCTGCAAAAAGTTAGCGCGAAAATCGCGTTGCAACTGAAAGACAATGAATGAAGAGAAATTCATCAATACTCTGAAAGAACAAATGTTGAAATCACTATTGAATCATGAGATGAAACGTTGATGCATAAATGAGTACATCAAGCAACTGCTGAATGCATTGAAGAAAATCATCGAGATTTTCACTTTCTGAGCAAGATCATATGAAATGATCAAAGCAGAATGAACGAAGAAATGTATGAAAATCATCAAGAGCGTGCAATGAATGAAAAGAAGTTGTTGAATCATTGATGATTGAACAGAGTACATTCAAGCATGTGACAAGAAGAGTAAGATCATCAGAAAACAGAAATGTAGTGAATATCAAGAGATCATGCAGAACATCAAACAATTCTTGAGAAAACTGTTCAAAACTGTGAAATGAGCAAGAAATGCAGTTGCAGACACATTAACTCAAGCGACAATTCTCTTTCTGATTAAGTCAAAATGTTTTGACATCATCACAACAGCGCAGAATAAAGTGAAAATGATGTTTCAAACTCACTTTTCATCATCTTCAGAGATTTTCATGCTGAACACAATAGACTTCAAGTACTCACTCTCAATTGAAGATGATGTTTTGCTGATGCATCATGAGATTAAGAAAGTCATTTACAAAGTGACATCTGACAAGACATCAAGATACATGAGATACATAAATAAAATAATGTGCAAACTCATTAATGACACGTCAGAACAAATACACTCTTTCTTTGAAAGATGTTTATAGAAGAGAATACAGTCAACTCAGTTTAAGAGCGCAGTCACAATAGTGATGCAAAAGTCAGACAAGAAAAATTACTTCAAAACAAAGATATATAAATCAATTGTGCTACTCAACACATTGAGCAAAGTACTGAAGTTCATTGTATTCAAACATCTGCAAAATATCATAGAAGCTTGTGATTCAATATTGAACATTCAGATGAGAGTTTGCAAGCACAAATTAACAGATACAACTTTGCAACTAATTACAGAAAAGATACATATTATGTGAAGTGATACAAGAAAAAGAGTAGTCTTACTGCTGAGTTTGAATGAAGAAAATGCATTTAACAATGTGATACACAGCAAACTTGTACATTGTCATAATGTCAGATCATCATTCTAGCTCAAAGCATAAAATATGTTGTCAACTCAATTTAATATCATCGATATTTTAGAAAGTCTTGATTCATTGAACTAAGTCATTAATCTAATCATCATCATCTTAGTCTAGTCACATCAAAATCTGTTTCGTGTCTTTGCAATCTTAAGTCATAAAACTGCTGCTCAGTTCTGACATTACTTAATTCATGTATATAAAAGTTAAATTCTCATTCTTTTCTTTCATTTCTTGTCTTTCATCTTGTATATTATCTGATGTATTGTTCTGTATTTAGTTCAAGTAATATAATAATCAATTCTTTATATTGATAGAATCTATGATTCAGTCTAGTCTTTGACATTACGAAAGATCTACACTTCTTGCAACGTTTTCATATATTGAAATCTTGTCTAGTTATCTTCTTGCTTAAATGAAGCAATCTCATCATTTCTTAATCAACGACAAGCGTGCTGTTGAACAGTTCACTTAAAGTATGATCAAAAATTCAGTTGAAGTCTTTCGCATAATGCGTGAGCTTCAAAATCAAGTTTAACAACATGATGTTATCATCTCATTCTCATTCATTGCTTTTAGTTCTTCAGTTTATCAAGAATTGAATTCTCAGTCTCTTGTGATGATAGCTCAGATTGTTGCATAAACTTTGCACAATCAATCTTTCTTTGATGTTCAAGTCTCTGCAAATTCTGTTGCTGTCTCAATCTTCATTAGATTTGAAAAGCTTTTCAACATATTTGAGTATGAGAAGAACAAAGATCATTTGAATGTCTGAGAGCAGAATCTGATACAGCGCATGAACGTAAACAACAATCATTACTTCTTTCATCGAGTCAAGATCATTTATGTCAAGTCATGACTCATCATAAATAAGAAGACTCATAATCTAATGAATTAATATTAAGTCAATGATCTCTGTATTATTCTCATCTTTGCAGACTGACAACACAAGTTGCATCATTGCTGCAACAATTCTTTCGAGTCAAAAGATGTTCAACTATATTTTCGTGAAACTTTAAAGCAAGACACAGATAGCTTTGTCAACTACTACAATCTCTTCTATCAGAAGAAAGAACATTTCTTGATGAAAGACTTTTCATTAATTGACTGTTTGAAATGCAATGTTAGTTATATCACTCAAATCATCATCTTCTTCTGATAAAATCTTGATGAAACTCGATCATTCATTTTTCATCAATGAGTTTAAGCATTCTTCAAAATCAATGAAGAACTTCAACAGCTTAAGCATCATTAATCTCACTTCATCATCTTCTTCTTTGTTTCACTCGTCAAAGTCAAGAACATCTTTATGTCAACTAGTAGTTCTCTGAGTTCTAGAATTATCATCTTTATGACTGTTGTTTCAACAGTATTCTTGTCTCTTTCTCTCTTATTTCTCAATGAGTTAATGAATCTAAGCTTTGTCATTATCATCGTTCAAGATAAGATTCTAATCGTTTCTGAGATCAAGAAAATCTGCAACAAGTGAAAGCTGTGCTACTACTGCAAGTTGCAACATTCGAGCAAAATTGCTAAAGAATGCTCAAATAAGAAGTTCTTTACTTTGCATATCATAAACATCAACAACAACAACGTCATCAGCATAAATGAAAAAGTTTCGTTGTATTCAAGAAAAGTCTAGTTTTTGAGCTAAGTTGCGTTCAGAAATCTATATACATATCATTTTATCTACTAACATCAATCTTTTCATCTTTACTTTAATTATATAGAAAGTTTTTCACTAAATCTGTCTTGAAACTCTTTGAATTCAATTCAACATTCAAAAATAGTCACATGATAATATTCTATATTCTTCATCAAGCTTAATCTAAAGTTTCTGCTTTCGCTCTGATTGATAGTGATGTCTTTGCTTATGTCTTTATGAATAAATCATTCATGCAACAACATCATCTTTTCTTGCATCTGTTGATTCATTCTTACAGACTTCAAGAATTTAATGATCAAGTCACTTTAATCAATGACATTACTTATGTTGTCAAGTTTACAATGATTCTCGATAAACATGTTGAAAGACTATTCTTCTATGTCACTGAATTAAATTAGTATCTCATCATCATAAGTCTTTCATGACTTCATCATCACTTCGTGTACATTAATTTTGAACACAATACTCTCGTCTTATTCTCGCTCTTCTGTCTTAGTCATTATTGTCAATTTTTCGTCAAGATTTATGATTTCAATCGATCAGAAGAAAATGTCTTGTTGAAAGCTAAAGAAGTAGCTTCAATTCAGTTCGCTCGTAAGAAGCAATTCAGTTTTCAGTTCACTCTTAGAAAGCAATTCAGTTCACGAATTGTTCAAGAAGAATCATTCAGCTCTCATTCGCTTTTAAGAAGCAATTCAGTTTTCAGTTCGCTCTTAAAGAGCAATTCAGTTCACGAATGATTCAAGAAAAATCATTCAGTTCTCAGTTTGCTCTTAAGAAGCAATTTAGTTCTCAGTTCGCTCTTAGAGAGCAATTCAGTTCACGAATTGTTCAAGAAGAATCATTCAGTACTCAGCTTACTTATGAAGAGCAATCTAGCTTTCAATTCACTCAGAAGAAGCAACTCAGTTTCTCGTCTGTTCACAAGAAACAAATCTCGTTCAATCTCATTCATCATTTAGAACAAGAAGTTTTTAGTCGTATTCTTCAAGTCATTCAAAAAGAATACTTCTTTAAAATCAAGTGTCACAATTCTTTCTCTTTTAGAACTTCTAATGTCTTTCAAGCAAATCAATGCAATTGATCTTCTACACAACTTGACATAGTTGAGTTAAAAGCTCAATGCTTTGATCGAGTTACTCATAACAAAGACATTGAAGTATTTAGCATTACTTTAAAGAAAATCAATGACTTTCTGAATCTTGATTCAGTCTCATCTAATGAATTAAAGTCGCGCAGCGTGACTTAATCAGCTCAATCTTCGTCTCGCTTCAAGAATAGCATCTATGCTAAAGATTACAGTTAAAATCTTCATTAAATGAAAAAGAAAATTCATTTGACTACATTCATGACTCAAGAAGATTTTGAGATCTATTGACAAAGCAAGAACGTCGACTCAGTCACAATTCTTTCGCTCAGATACTTCAAGTTTCTAGATATTTTCTTCAAGAAAAACGTCGATATCTTGTCTTTGCATTGAACTCATGATCATGTCATACATCTTAAAGAAGATGCTCAATTCTCAGTCTTCGCTTTGTACAACATAAGTCGTGATGAAATTCTAGAACTTCAATGTTATTTAAATGAGAATCTGAGCAAAGAGTTCATTTGAGTCAATTACTTTCAGACGATCATCTCTGTTTTCTTCATCAAGAAACTCAAAGAAAAACTTTGCTTCTGCATGAACTATTGAGATCTGAACGTTATCATCATCAAAAATCGATATTCTTTGTCTTTGATCTCAGAAACGCTGAATTATTTAAGTCAAGTCAAAATCTTTATTAAGCTTGATATCATCTTCACATTTAATCATCTTTGAATCAAAGAAGAAGACGAAGCTTTCATTATCTTTTGCACTCAATTTAAATTATTCAAGTATCTAGTTATGCTCTTTAATTTATGCAATGAACTCATCTCATTTCAGAAATATATCAACAATATTCTTTGTAAACATTTAAATAAGTTTTGTATCGCTTATCTGAATAATATTTTGATCTATTCAAACAATGAACTTAAGCACGAGATTCATGTTAAACTCATTCTGCGAAAGCTGCAAGAAGCAGATCTTCAGATGAATATAATCAATGCAAGTTTCATGTCACTCAAGTCTTGTATTTAGAATTGATAATCATCATTGAAGAGATCAAGATGAATTCATTCAAGATAAATATCATTGTCAACTGATTTATGTTAATCAACGTTAAAGACGTTCAGAGTTTTCTAGATTTCGCGAACTTTTATAGAAGATTTATCTACGACTATAGCAGAATAGCTAACTCACTCACTTATTTCATCAGAAAGATTGAATTCTTTGTCTGATCTCAGAAATGTCAAAAGACATTCAACACTCTTAAGAAAACATTCACTTTTGATGTTATTCTACATTACTACAATTCAGATCATAAAATTGTGATAGAAATTGATGCTTCAAACTATGTGTTCAAAGACATTCTCTTTCAATATGATGAGAACGAAGTTCTTCATTCAATCACTTACTTTTTCAAGAAGCATAATTCAGTCAAGTGTAACTACGAGATTTATAATAAAGAACTCATGATCATTGTTTGCGCATTCAAAGAATGATGCTCAGAGCTTGAAAACTTTATCTGTTCTGTTGAGATGATCATAGATCACAAAAATCTTGAGTATTTCATGTCAACTAAGCAGTTGAGTCATCATTAAGCTTGTTGAAGTGAGTTTCTGTCTAGATTCAACTATCACATCACATATCATCTTGACAAGATCAACGATAAATTGACACATCGCTCAGAAGATTTTTCTAAGAAGAAAAATATATTCGATTCTTGACATTAATATCAACATCAAACAATTCTGAAAACTCATGTTTTAAACTTCAAGATTGTTGAGAATCTCATCTTTAATGTTCTTGACATCAAAGTCATGATGCTTCAGTCACAAATCATCATCTTAGATTCAGTTCAGTTACATTTGTTCTCAGTCTTTTCAGTTCTTTTACTGACTTTAGCTCTCATAAATCTAGAAGTCGAAGAATTCAACGTTGAAATCATTGAATCTGATCTAGAATCTCAGCTAGATCAAGACATCTTGAATCTTGATGAAGATTTTGCTGATACTTTCACTCAGACACTGTGAGAACAAGTTGAAGTCAATGTCATGTTTGCAACTCAGATAATTGAAGCGCTTTGCAGTGAAGCACGTCATCATAACAAGATCTCTCTAGTTAAGTGTGAAGAACATGAGAATCATCTGTACTTTTGAAAGAGAAGATATGTATTCAACTTCGATAAACTACGTTTTCATATTATTCAGCTTGCTTATGACAATGTCATTAATGATCATTCAAAAAGAGTCAAGAGCTATGAACTGATCAGTTGAATTTATTGATGACTCAACATATATAAGTATGTTCAGCGCTTCGTACGAAACTATCACGTGTGTACATGTTTCAAGCTCTCTAGACAATAAACTTAAGAATAATTGTGTTTTCTTTCAGTTCTTGAACATCGCTGACATGATGTTTTCATGAACTATGTAGATTTTTTATCGCTCAGTATCTTCATGAATATCACATATAAATATGTGCTAATTTTCGTTGATCATTTTAGTAAAATGAGACATTTAGTTCTCATCATCTCTATGAAAGTTGAAGAAGCTATCAACAGCTTCTATGCTCATGTTTGAAAACATCATGATTTACTCAAGTTCTTCATGTCTGATCAAGATACACAATTCATCTTCAATGTTTGAAAGCATATGTGTAAAATGCTGAAGATAAACATTAAGTTATTTACAGCATATCATTTCAAGATTGATGATCAAATTGAGAGATTTAATGCTGTCATGAAGCATTATCTTCGAGTTTATGTCAACTACATGCAAGATAACTGAGCTAAGTGACTTTTCAAAGTTGAATTCGCGATCAATAACACATCTTTGTCAATCACTTTAACATCACTCTTCTTGATCAATTCAAGTCAGAACTCACGTTTAAACTTTAAATCTTCTGAATCTTTGCTTAAGAATCTTACATTTCAAGCTTGAAACAAGTTAATCAATGTTAAAGAGTTCATCAAGAAGATGAAGAAACTAACTGAGCATCTACGTGATGAAATGCTTATAGCTCAGATCATTTACAAATTCAATGTCAATCTCTCTTGTCGTTCTTGTTCTAGATACTTCGTTGAAGATGAAGTTTGACTGAATGCTTGCAATCTCAGCATTGCTCACTTTGCTGTCAAGTTAAATGATTGTAACATTGATTTCTTCAAGATCAAGTGTATCTTCAAGAATAATTCTCTGATCATTGAGTTAAATCTTTCAACATTCATGAAGATTCATTTAATCTTTCATGTCATTCTTCTGAATCATATCGCAAGTGATTTTCTTTTAAGTCAACGTTAGAAATTTTAAGAACTCATTGTCGTTGAGAATGACAAAAGATTCTGATATGTAAACAGCATACTAAACTTCAAGCGTGATAAACATTATGACTCATCTCTGCTCAAGTATTACATTGATTGAAAAGATTACTTTTCTACTTGAGAATCTTTTCATCTTCTGAATAATTGTGAGCAAATGCTTAATGAATATCATCTCGTCAATTCTGTCGTTGAAGAATCACATGTATTGTCATGTGTAATGTCTCAATGTCAATATCAAGAACTTTAAGTTCAATCTTCATCATCTTGATTCAGCTCAGATCTGACTTAAATCTTGTTTAAATTTGATTCAAATCTGACTTAAATGTATTTTAATCTCATCTGTGCATCATTACATTAAACTGCATTTTGTCTCTTTCTTACTCAGATCTGACTCAGATCTTGTCTAGATTTGACTCAGACATTTTGTTTAAATCTGACTCAAATGTGATTCAGATGTGTTTCAATTTTAATGCTTTATTACTATAAAATGCATCTTGCTTTATTGTGTCTCATCTTCATCTCACTTTGTCTCGCTCAAATCTAACTTAAATGTGACTCAAATGTATTCTTGCTTTGTCAATGCTTCATCACTATAAAATGCATCTTGTTGTATCTCATTTCATCTCATCTTATCTAGTTTCAGTTCTCATCATCATCTTCAATTCTTTCTCGTCTCGTCTCACTCTCATCTTGTCTCGCTTACATCTCATCTCATCTAGTTTCAATTCTCATTTCATCTTGTTCTTTTCATCATCTTGCAGAAGCTTAATCTTTGAGAGAGAAGTTACTGTCATGATGTCAGATCATCATTCTAGCTCAGAGCATAAAATATGTTGTTAATTCAATCTAATATCATTGATATCTTAGAAAGTCTTGATTCATTGAACTAAGTCATTAATCTAATCATCATCATCTTAGTTTAATCATATCAAAATCTGTTTCATGTCTTTGCAATCTTAAGTCATAAAACTGCTGCTCAGTTCTGACATTACTTAATTCATGTATATAAAAGTTGAGTTTTCATTCTTTTCTTTCGTTTCTTGTCTTTTGTCTTGTACATTATCTGATGTATTGTTCTGTATCTAGTTCAAGTAATATAATAATCAATTCTCTATATTGATAGAATCTATGATTCAGCCAAGTCTCTGACATACATGACATGAAGAAGAGAAAAGTTTCTAGACTGCTTCTTAAGTTTGTGAAGAACTTTCTGAAAGATCAACGCATCACAATCACAATTGATAATTATATGATGATGAAACACAGCGTGAATGATGATATATCACAAAACTCTTCACTATCATTGATATTATATCTGTTCTATAATGTGAACTTATTAGAAGCATGTAATGACATCAAGCTGAGAACTAACTTTACAAACTTTATGAATGATGTCAATATCTTGACATACAAAGAATTTATAAAACGCAACTGCAGAGTTCTTAATGAGATCTATGATAAATGTGAACAGTGATCAAAAATGCATGACATCAAATTCTTGATGACAAAGCATAAGCTAATTCACTTTACAAGAACTTTTAAATGATTCAATATGAAAGCTGATGTAAAGCTGATGAAACATCAGATTGACTTGAAATTAAATATTAGAATCTTGAAAGTTCAACTGAACTTCAAGCTGAAATGAGTAACTCACATGCATCATGTTGAAGCAAAACTAGTGATTAAACAAAAGATTATGCAGACAATCATTAAATTTACTTGAAACTCATTAATGATAACGAGTAAACAAATATACTTCGCGATGACGCGCTCTCTGCTTAGTCATGAAGTCATCATATGATATACATCACAAAGAATGAAAGATCATCAAAAGAATCTGAGCATCAAGCTAAGATTAGTGCAAGAAAGAGCATTGCAACAAATCATTGATGTTTATCAAGTGACATCAACAAAGACTCTACAGATGAAAATAAATATGATGTCAATAAATATTCACTTATGAAAGTTGATACAAAGATTAATAACAAACATGAACTCTTGAAAATTAGACAAAGTTATTGAGATGACAGTGCATTGAATTTGCAACAACTTGACACTCAAAAGAGATTGAAAATCAAAGCTGCGTAAAACATCTTTACAACTGAAGCAAAAGTGAATGAAAGAAACATTTAAGCAGATGAAGATGAATCAAAGTCATCTTTACACAACGACTCTCTGATTAGAGTCATCAAAAATAATTGTAGTTGCAAATAAGAAAATGTTAATAAGATAACATAATCTTGACATATTCACGTCAAAGCAAAGAGTTTACTCAAATGATAGTGACAGTAAAGATGATGTTACAGCGATTGCAATGAGAATGAACTGAAAGTTAAATAAGAGACTGAGAAAATTGACTTTAATCATCATTCATCATGATGAGCTGAAAGAGTTAGTTGCAAGAGCGAAACATCTTGCAGACGTAGCAACAGCGAATCAAGAATATCATGAAAAGATATACAAAGTATACAATGATAGTTAGACTTCTCTGAAAACAGTGAAAGTTATGATATCAATAAAAGATCAGACACGTCTACAATGAGTTCAGATTGCACATGAAAGCATTTAATCTTGAGAAGTCATGCTGTAGTTATATTAAGTAGTGAAACATGCAGAAGTACTCAAAAATGAAGTGATAAACAAGATAATTAATGATGCATACAATTTGTCTTTGTCACTGACTGAGCATTAGCACATTGAAGTGATAACAAGACTGACACTCATACAGAAACAGATCAGACAAACATGAAGAATAGTCTGAAAAGAGAGATTCAACGCAGCTCATTTTCAATATCTGACATCAGAGATGATACATCAACATCTGTGATTGCACAAGAATCACATGAAATCTCACAATGTATTATTAACGCAGCTATGCATGAGAAAAATTGACTTCAATCAATTTTTACATGAGAGACAAGTATTCAATATTGCTACAATGATGTGCAAGTGTGACAAAGATTGAATGTTAATCAAGCACGTTCTATTAACATGTTTCAAATGAAAGATAGAATGAAAGATGATGCAATGTAAAAAGAACATCACGAACTTAAGAAAGTTTCTAGAAATCATGAGCATGATAACAATGATCATTCAAATAATACTCTCAACAAGCATACTGAATCAATTTCAGACTGTAACATCATTAAAGAATCAAATGAAAGAAAGAAAGAGTAAAAAAGAAGTAAGCTCACAAAGTTCTTACATTGAGAACAGTTACAGTATAGAGCATAGAAAAAAGCGATAGTAGATACAAAAAGAACGTTACGCTAGCGCAGCGTTCGCTACAATATATAGAATCTCACATAGACTCATAATGAGTGTTGAGTTGAGTAAGAATTTCCAAAAAAAATATTGTTATCTCTTTGTGTTTTAGTCACTGTAACAACTATTATGTCAAACTTTGTCTTCTTCAGTGCGTTGTTCACTGCATTGCGCATTTTCATCACTTGTAAGATTTAGTTCTCATTTTTTGAAGTGACTATCAATCTTCTTTTGCGATATAATATTTCTTGTAACTTTGATGAGAATTTTTTGATAATCAGGTTTCATTCGCTCTTAACTTGATGACTTTGTCAAGAAAATAAAATTTTCAATAATCTTTTATAACATCTTGATAACTTTGCACATTCTTTTATTCATCATTGTCTTGCTGTTCAAAGAATGATTCAACGAAAGATGCATATGTAAATACGCGCTCAATGCTTCTGTGTTTATTTTCTTTCATAATCATTGAGTTAAAGACTGTACTGAAGTTGTTTGTAAACAAAGTTCTATGATAATTGAAAGATGATTTGATTCTTGATGCAGATTAATGCAAATCTTGCACTTGTATATCATGAACTGTATTTTTTCGCTGCTAAAGACTAAATCAATAGTTGTAAACTGATTATGAATCTTATGAGTAATAATGTCTGATTTCAGCAATAATTTCAGCTTAACATTAGTAATGATGTCAAGTAAACTGTTGATTGCTGCATGTCAAGTGAAGCATCTTCATTTCTTTCAATGAGAATGATGTAGATTGAAATCTTTCATGATCAGTTATTTGTAGTTATCTTTAAGTAGCTCACTTAAGCAAGAAATGATTAAAGATCTTTTTGTAGATGTAAAGAACAGTAAACATGAATTGTAAATATTTATAAGTTGCAACGTCTGCATTTTATCATCTGTGTTGCAAGTTAATATTCTGATTAAGCAGATGTTTGACTCAGCTGTTTCTATTACTCATTGATCAAGTCTTAAGTATTTATTTACATATATGCAAGTTCTTGACTGTGATGACGTGTTTTTCACTAGATAAAAGAAGTTGTGAGTTGAGTTAAATGATTGCATATCATTAATGTTGCAACTCTGCTTCTGTATAATTACAATGTTAAAATCACAAACTTCTTCATTGATTAAAAAAGATTTCTGAATTTTTAATGATTTTCTGATGTTTTTTTTGTTTCTTACTCGATTCAACACTCATTATGAATCTATGCAAGATTCTATATATTGTAGCGAGCGTTGTGCTAGCGAAGCGCTCTTTTTGTATCTACTATCGCTTTTTTTGCGCTTTATACTGTAACTGTTTTCAATGCAAGAACTTTATGAACTTGTTTCTTCTTTACTTTCTCTCTCTTTTATTTAATTCTTCAATGATGTCACAGTTTGAAATTGATTCAGTATGTTTATCAAGAGTATTATTTAAATGATCGCTGTCATCACACTTCTGATTTCTAGAAGCTTTCTTAAGTTCATGATGTTCTCTTCATATTGCATCATCTTTCATTCTGTCTTTTATTTAGAACATGTTAATAAAATGTGCTTGATTAACATTTGATTTCTGTCATACTTGCACATCGTTGTATTGACATCAAGTACTCATCTCTCATGTAGAAATTAATTGAAGTCAATTTTCTTAATGCGTAGCTGCATCAATAATGCATTGTGAAACTTTGCATGATTCTTGTGCAGTTGCAGATGTTGATGTGTCATTTCTGATGTCAAATATCAAAAATGAGCTGCGTTGAATTTCTCTTTTCAGACTATTCTTCATGTTTATCTGATCTGTTTCTGTATGAGTGTTAATTCTATCATCACTTCAGTGCGTTGACATTCAGTCAGCAATAAAGACAAATCATATGCATCATCAATCATTTTGTTCATCACTTCATTTTCAAGTACTTCTGCATATCTTGCTACTCAATGTAACTTCAGCATGACTTCTTAAGATTGAATGCTCTCATGCATGATCTGAACTCGTTGCAGACGTGTCTGATCTTTTGTTGATATCATAACTTTCACTGTTTTCAGAGAAGTCTGATTATCATTGTATACTTTGTATATCTTTTCATGACACTCTTGATTTGCTGTCATTACATCTGCAAGATGTTTCATCTTCACGACTAATTCTTTCAGCTCATCATGATGAGTGATGATTAAAGTTGATCTTCTCAGTCTCTTATTTAGCTCTCAGTTCATTCTCATCATGATCATTGTAACATCATTTTTGCTGTTGCTATCATTCAAGTAAACTCTTTGCTTTAATATGAACATGTCAAGATTGTATTATCTTATTGATATTTTCTTATTTGCAACTATAATTATCTTCAATGATTTTGATCAGAGAGTCACTGTGTAAAAATGACTTTGATTCATTTTCATTTATTTAAATGTTTCTTTCATTCACTTTTGCTTCAGTTGTAGAAATATCTTATGCAGCTTTGATTTTCAATCTTTTTTGAATATTAAGTTGTTGCAAATTCAATGCACTGTCATTTTGATAACTTCATCTGATTTTCAAGAGTTTATGTTTATTATCAATCTTTGTATCAGCTTTCATAAGTGAATATTTATTGATGTTATGTTCATTTTCATCTGTAGAGTTTCTGTTGATGTTGCTTAATAAATGTTGATGATCTGTTGCAATGCTTTTTCTTGCATTGATTTCAGCTTAATATTCAAACTCTTTCAATGATCTTTCATTCTTTGTGATGTATATCATATAATGACTTCATAATTAAGCAGAGAACGTGTCATTGCGAAGTATATTTGCTTACTCGTTGTCATTGATGAGTCTCAAGTAAACTCAATGATTGTCTGTATGATCTTTTGTTTAATCACTAGTTTTGCTTTGACATGATACATGTAAGTTACTCATCTCAACTTGAAGTTCAGTTGAATTCTCAAGACTCTGATATCTGATTTTAAGTTAATCTGATGTTTTATCAGCTTTACATTAACTTTCATATTGAATCATTTAGAAATTTTCATAAAGTGAATCAACTTATGCTTTGTCATCAAGAATTTGATATCATGCATTTTTGATCATTGTTCACATCTATCATAAATTTCGTTAAAAACTCTGCAGTTGCATTTCATAAACTCTTTATATGTCAAAATATTGACATCATTCATGAAGTTTATGAAGTTAGTTCTCAGCTTGATGTCATCACATGCTTTTAATAAGTTTGCATTGTAAAACAAATATAATATCAATGATAGTGAAGAATCTTGTGATATATCAACATTCATGCTGCATTTCATCATTATGTAATCATCAATTATGATTATGATGCATCAATCTTTCAGAAAGTTCTTCACAAACTTGAAAAACAGTTTAGAAACTTTTCTCTTCTTCATGTCATGTAAAAGTTTACTGTGCATCACATTATTAAATGCACTCTTCTTATTCAAACTCAGCAATGAGACTATTCTTCTTCTTATATCACTTCACACAGTATGTATCTTTTTTATAATTAGTTGCAAAGTTGTATCTGTTGATCTGTGTTTGCAAACTTTCATCTGAATGTTTGATATTAAGTTGCAAGCTTCTACAATATTTTGCAGATGTTCAAATATGATGAATTTCAATACTTTGCTCAATGTGTCAAGTAGCACAATTAATTTATATATTTTTGCATTGAAGTAATCTTTCTTGTCTGACTTTTGCATCACTATTGTGACTGTGCTTTTGAACTGAGTTAACTGTATTTTCTTCTATAAACATTTTTTAAAAAGAAAGTGTATTTATTCTGACATGTTGTTAATGAGTCTGCATATTATTTTATTTATATATCTTGTATATTTTAACATCTTGTCAGATGTTGCTTTGTAAATAACTCTCTTAATTTCATGATGTATTAGTGAAATATCATCTTCAATCAAGAGCGAGTACTTGAAGTTTATTGTGTTCAGCATAAAAATTTCTGAAGATGATGAAAAGTGAGTTTAAAACATCATTTTCGCTTTATTTTGCATTGTTATAATGATGTCAAAGTACTTTGACTTGATCAGAAGAAAAATTGTCGTTTGAGTCAATGTGTCTGCAACTGCATTTCTTGTTCATTTTGCAGTTTTGAACAGTTTTTTAAGAATTGTTTGACGTTCTGCATGATCTTTCAATATTCATTGCATTTCTATTTTCTGATGATCTTGCTTTTCTTGTCACATGCTTAAATATACTCTGTTCAGTCATCAATGATTCAACAACTTCTTCTCATTCATTGCATGCTTTTGACAATCTTTGTACACTTCTTCATTCATTCTGCTTTGATCATTTTATGTGATCTCGTTCAGAAAGTGAAAATCTCAATGATCTTCTTCAATGCATTCAGCAGATGCTTGATGTACTCATTTATGCATCAACATTTCATCTTATGATTTAACAATGATTTTGACATTTGTTCTTTCAAAATATTGATTAACTTCTCTTCATTCATTGTCTTTCAATTGCAACGCGATTTTCATGCTAACTTTTTGCAGACTCTGAAATTTATAATTGTTTGTATTGACAGATGATCTGAGAAGTTTTTCATTTCTTCGTTGATTTCACATCATATTAATTGATTCATAATGTCATCTGTTATAAAGATTAAATTTATTGTTGTTTAAGATTCTTGATAATTTCTCGTAATTGTATCTCAAGATAATGCTAGTGATGCATTAATGTTTATGATCATTTTAATTAATTCATTCAACAATAAATGTTGTCTTGAATAGAATGATTCTTCTCATGTAAAATGATGCAAATTAAAGTCTTTTACAAGAATGCTTTCTTTCAACATGTGCAACATTTTCTCAATGTTTGAAAGATTTTCTTTTTCATGAATAATTTTATGATTTTTGAGTGATGAATTGTATGCTTCATGAATGTGCATAACTTTCTGAATCATCTGTGCATCATCTGTTAATGTTTATAGTGTAATTGTGTTTACATCTTTGAAGTATCATGTTGAATATCAGATGTTGCTGTCGATTTTCTTGTTTATGTAGAAACAGATTCTATCTTCATTATTCTTCAGCATGAAGTTAACAATTGCTGAGCAGTATGCTTTGAAACTGTCATCAAATCATCAGAGTTCTTGAAGAATTAAAATGTCATAGTTCTTTAAATTTTTCTCATGTAATAATGTTATCATCATCTTGTTTTTAAACTTGTAAACGTTGTACTGTAGTATTTGAAGCTTCTTTTACTGAAATATTAAAGTTTACATTTCAGACTGTTTTGTATTCTTTTGAGTGTTTGCAAAGCATTTACTTCACTTGTAAAATTCTCAATAAAAGATGATATTAACTTTGATTCATTTGATCTTAACTTCTTAATCAAGTGATTCATTATAGTGTTTTCTGATGTGATGACTGTGCTGAGCAGATGACTTTCATTTGTTGAGCATTTCTGCTTTCTCTTCAAGTCATTGTTCGTCAGCAATTTCAAATTGATAAATGTTTCTGTGAATATTTTTAACATTGCTGTCTTGAGTTCTTTCTGTCTTCGTACAACATGATATAAAAATCTGTGCTTTGTGACTCTCTTTATTCTTTCTTTTTCAGCTTGTTGTTTATGACATTGAGAGTCAAAGACTCTATGTATGTTTCAACATGCTTTACATTTTTACATGTTTTAAATCTGTTTGTAAAAACAATGCTTCAAGCAATGATTCAGCATGCAGTAAATGCATTTCTATTTATTTTTACATTCATACATCTTGTGATCATATTCTTGACACTTTAAACACTGATGCATTCTGTAACTTAAGTTGTAAAACTGTGTGATCTTTATGTTGATTTCATGACATACTTTCTCATTGATCAGCTTGTTCATCATCTCAGCGCTGATTACACATATCATCAGCAAGATGTATCTCTTCTGCTCACTCTTTTTTGTGAGTTACTCAATCTTCTCAATCTTCATTTCTGAATGTATATCTTTATTGATCTTGATGAGTGTTTTCATTTCTTTCTTCTCTATGTTCTTAAACATTTCTTCAACTTTAATCTTATGTATTATTACTTCAAAACTGATTTTGCACAGACATATGTTCAACAATATCTTTTTGATTCAAAAATCATTTTTCTTCAATATTTTCTTGCTGCTCTTCATCTTGACTTGAAATATCAGCAGTTTCAATCATTTCTTCATTGTCTTTATATTCTTGCATATTAACAGCATCTTGTCGATGTCAATCTTTCTTGCTTATTTCACTATGTTCTTTGTTGTTATCATCATGATTCTCTTTACTTTTTCTTTCTCTTTGATGAAGATCTTTACTTCAAATTTCTTGCAATAATTTTGCATTAATGATGATATATTGATGTTGAACACAAGATGACTTTCAAATGATGTTGTTGACTTCACGCTCGCTCTTTTCGCTCAACTGTCAACATGTTTTCTCTTTTTCATGAACTCTTTTTCAAATTTGCTCATTATCTTTTTCAGTCTCTTTAACTGATTCTTCATGTACTGATTGACAGTTGATGCAGCGACACATTAATGCATCAGCTTTTCTATCATCTTTGTCAAACTTTTCATTTTCTCTCAAAGCATCAGCTCATTGTTTCTACATTCATTGAACTCATAGAGTACTTGCAGCTTGTGTAATTTCTTCTGTATATCTTTCATCTTGACTGAATTTTTCTGCAAAATGATGATAATCATCTTTCATTCACTTGTCAACATTATGTTAATGATGCTTCTCATCTGTCTCTGATGATCAGAATGAAGCGTAAGCATTATGTCAATGATGTGCTTTGTCTTTAGATAGTTTAAGTAATTTATTTTCGTGATTTTTTGAAATTCTTGAAAATTTCAATCTTTGTTTTTCATTGTGCACATGTTGTTGAATTTTCTGATATTGTACTGCAATATTCATAGAAAAGATTGTTTTATCATAAAGTTATTTATAGCTGTTGTTGACTTTGCAAAGAGAAGACTCTTTGAATATTCTTAATCATCAAGAGTTTATCTTATCTTCTGATTTATTATTCTTGACTTTGCTCAAGCGATGTTTCATCTGAGTCGCTACTCACACAAGAGAAATAATCAACACGTTTCTTCTTGACTTTTATCATCTGTTATGTTGATTCATGAGTGATTAGACTGCGTGTTTTCAGCACAACTGTTGTTGAGCTTGATGAGTTCATTGAACTGAAAGAGTTCGTGAATCTTGAAGAATTTATTGAACTCAAAGAATTCATTGAATCTGCAAAGCTTGAAGACAGCAAAGAGTTCAAGAATTGCAAAAGCATGCAATTGTATTTAAATGTTTCTGAATATTTGAATGATTTATTTCTATAGATTTCAAACGTTTGTTTCATCTGCTGTTATCATTTGAGACAGATGCGTCTTCAGAATTCGTGATTTTCATTGCAGTTAGTGCAACGTCTTTTATTCAAAGACATCATGCATCTCTTGATGTGATGTTTATCTGTGCACTTGACACAGCATTGATTCTTTCTGCAAAATCTGATCATGTGATCAAATTCTTAACATTTGAAGCACTATGTGATGTAACAGTTCTTTTTGAACAGTTTGCATGTGCATTCATGATATGCATTTAACATACTTACGTTCATCAGTTGATTTATCATTGCTTCGATTGTTATCTTCATGATGAGCAATGAATGAGTCTTTTCGCTCTTTGTTACTTTCTTGAGTAAAACTATTCTTAAAATTTTCAAATTCTCATGAAGTCTTGTGTTATTCTTTATCAATCTTTTAATGACTTTCTTCTGATTGTTCATGTCGATTATAGTGCACATTTTATGTGTCAGCATTGCGAAGATTCATCACAATATGCGCATCAAGTTCATAATTTCTTTTGCTCATTCTTGAGTTTTTTTCAGATTTGCTTATGCATTTGAACTGACTGCATGAAGAAAGATGTTTTTGCTAGACTGATCGCGACAAGTTGAGTCATCGAGATCGAGTCAAGTTCTCAACTCATCAAGACTCGATTCAAGTCAGAATTCTTGACTTGAGTATTTGAGTCGAGTCGAGATGTTTAACTCAAGTATTTAAGTTGAATCAGAGAGTTGAAATCGAGTATCGACTTGAAATTTTCGACTCAACTCGTTAAGACATGAAGATAGATAGGTAGATATTCTATTATGACTCTCTATTATGACTTTCTATTATGACTTTCTATCAAATAATCTTCATGTTTTTCTATCATAACTTTTCTACCATAGCTTTTCTTCATGACTTTTCTTCATGACTTTTCTTCATGACTTTTCTTCATGATTTCTCTTCATGACTTTTCTTCATGATTTTTCTTCATGACTCTCTATCATAGCTTTCTATCATAGCTTTCTACTATAGCTTTCTATCATAGCTCTTTATCATAGTCTTCTATCATAACTCTCTATCAAACGATCTTCATGTTTCTCTTCATGTTTTTCTTCATGTTTCTCTTTATGACTTTCTATCAAAAAGATAATGCAAAAAGGTAATGCAAAGGCGAAAAAACCGGAAAAATTTCTATATTTAGCTCTCTTGACGTCATATTCGATTGCTTAATGAGTTGAGTCAAGTCACGACATTGATATTGAGTACTCGAGCGAATCAGAAAGTAGGTATGAAAACTCAACTCGATGATCAGTCTAGTTTTTACTACTCAGCTTATGAAGAAACATAATCAAATTTCATTAATTCATTGACACATCTGTTATTCTCTGAAGAATCTGCTCAATGATTTTCTTCTGCATCTTTTCTACTTCTTCTTTGTCTGCTATTTTTATCATGACTTCACGTCTCTTGCAAAGCAATAATGACTTCTCTTTGAAACGTTGTTCTTTCATTGATAATTCTTCTCTTATCATGTTTACTCATGACATGATTTTTGATGAGAAACGCGTATTTTTCTGCATTTGTAACTGCTTGCTTAGCAGTTGAATTAATGTCTTCAATTTCTGTACATTCTTCGCGATGAATGCATCTTGAGTCATATGATGTTTTTCTTCTGATTCAAGTCGAAGATGATGCATCAGCTTTAATGATATTTCTTTTCATGAATGATCTTTGCTCATCTCTTTCTTTAACGTTGATGTCTTTATTAGTAAATCAATAATGTTAGTTATCTTCTCTTCATCATTGCATGAGCATTGCAACTTCATGTCGCTGTTTTCTTGCAACATGTCAACTTCATTCACAATCTTCTTTGAACTTGCATTGCTGCAACTCATGCAATTTATTGTCATTTGATCATTCTTTAGATTCACTCTGTCTTGTATGTAATGCTCTTTTTCAAAATTTGTTGTGCATCTGTTGTGATTATTTGTTACAAATCATGCAATTTGATTTGATTTGATTTATTTCATACATTCTTGTGACATCGATATTAAATCAACTCATGAGAAACACTATGCTATGTGTATTGAATGAACAAAACTCTCTGAGAGAGAAAATCGCTTGTCAACTACACAGCGACTGCACGTCGTTGAAACAATAATGCTGAGACTATGTACTCAGTAATGAATCTATAGCTTCTATTCAGCGCGTGACGCTTGAGTAAACTTTTACTGCATGTCTGTGCTGTTTCTTTGCAATGCATCGTTCTTGCTCTGCTCTTCATTGATGATATTCTATACAACGATGTTTCAATCTTCAATCGTGAAGATCATGATTCTTTGCACTCATGATGCTCATGATTGTAATGTTGAAACTGTGTTCTTTGCTTGATGATTGTCATTCATCAAGCAAGAAAATATGCGTGAAAGAGAGATGCATATGATGAGAAGATAAAGTGTGATTGTATCAAATAACTCTATTCTGCTCTTGTTTTATGTCACGTAGACGTTGATAGTTCGTGATATAAATGTGCGATTGCAGTCGTTCAATGCTTAGCTCTGATCGATAGTAGAGAATGCGTTTTGATTGTTCTTCTGCGCTTTCAATCATTCACATAGATAGATGCATGACTTGTCGCTATAAGTACAAAAGTTGAGCTCATCAAGTCTCTTCAGTATATTAGCGCAGTTGACAAGTCACTACTTCTTTGATCACATGTAATCATGAACTTAAGACTCAACATCTGAATCGACTATTCTACTCAGTATCTTTTCATTATAATATCGTTTGTGACATTGATGTAAGTGAAGATGTTTCAGTGTATCAGCGCAGTCAACGAGTCACTACTTCTTTAATCACTTGTAGTCATGATTTTTCAGACTCACATCTGAATCGACTTCACTACTAGTAGTATATCTTTTCATCTCTTACTGACATTGACTTGTCATTAATCTTCTTCGTAGATTGATTGTGACTGTTAGAGAAGATGTTGTCACGTGACAACGTGAATGAAAACTCTGCACGACAGCTTTTATGATCACACAACATTCTAACATCATTCAAACTGCGTTGAATTGAGATCTCTAAACTCTTTTGACTTCTATTTGAACGCAGAATAGAATCAAAAGATTTGTAGTCAACATCATGTACAAATAAATCTCGTTGTTAATCACAAATCATGTAATATAAAATCTTTTTCTCATCATTTTTAAAATATCAAGAGATGTTTTAAAATGAAATTTCAACATTATGAATTTATTCTCTATTTTTTTTTATGATTTTATCATGATAACTTTTCAAAAGCATTGAAAATCTTTACTTTTATAAAATGATTGATGATTTCATTTTACTTTCATTAATACTATGAAAATGATGATGCATAAATCATTTAAATTTTTAATGAAAACTTAAGTAAAAGTTGAATAATTTTTCTTTATCATTTTAATAATTTGCAGAATTTCAATCTTTGATTAAATAATTATTAACTTTTGTTTCTTTTATAATTCATTACATTGAAGTGTTGTTTAAGTCAACTATTCATTAATATTAAGAGAAAGTTTATTTTCTGCTTTTTCACTTTCTGATTTTATTATGCAATATTCATTTTCTAATATATTGTTTTGCAATTTTAAAAAATTGTTATTATAACTTTATTACAATTATATTACTGTCATCATGCTTAACTATTAAATTATTACTTTTAAGAAGAATTTGAAATAATTAAAATCATAATAACTCAATTTACTAAATGAATAAACAAGATTTATAAAAATGATATGATAATATAATATTTTAAGTAAACATAGTATATAATGCAGATAAGAAAGTCAAATAGAACGCAAAACTACAAGAAAAATTGCTTATGAAAATCATTCAATTCAGTATTTTGTCATCATGACAACAAAAATTGAGACAGAACATTCTCATGTTTGATCTGTTGAAGATGATTAGCAGAAAGAACTTAAATCATGAACATTTTTTAAATTTACATGCTAACTACGTATAAATCTTGTTAAGACTGCGTGTCTGTTACTATAACATAAACAACTCACAAGATTCATTAAGTTCAACATAAGCAAATTTAAGAGTTTCATTAATATTGTTTAATAAACATTCAGATACAGACATTCTATATATGAGCAATACAATTTTTTTTGATTTTTATTCAATTCAACACTCGTTATGAATTTATGCAAGATTTTATATATTGTAGCGAGCGCTGCGCTAGCGTAGCGTTCTTTTCATATCTACTATCGCTTTTCTCTATGCTTTATACTGTAACTGTTCTCAATGCAAGAACTTTATGAGCTTACTTCTTCTTTACTTTTTCTTTCTTTCATTTGATTCTTTAATGACATCACAGTTTGAAATTGATTCAATATGCTTGTCAAAAGTATCATTTAAATGATTGCTGTCATTATGCTCATGATTTCTAGAAGTTTTCTCAAGTTCGTGATGTTCTCTTTGCATTGCATCATCTTTCATTCTATTTTTTATTTGAAACATGTTAATAAAACATGCTTGATCAACATTCAATCTTTGTTGCACTTGCACATCATTGTAGCAACATTAAGTACTCGTCTTTCATATAGAAATTGATTGAAATCAATTTTTCTCATGCGTAGCTGCGTCAATAATGCACTGTAAGACTTTGCATAATTCTTGTGCAGTTGCAGATGTTGATGTGTCATCTTTGATGTCAGATATTGAAAATGAGCTGCGTTGAATTTCTCTTTTCAGACTATTCTTCATGTTTGTCTGATCTATTTCTGTATAAGCATCAATCTCATCATCACTTCAATGCGCTGATGCTCAATCAGCAATAAAGATAAATTATATGCATCATTAATTATCTTGTTCATCACTTCATTTTTGAGTACTTCTGCATGTCTTGCTACTCAATATAGCTTCAGCATGACTTCTCAAGATTGAATGCTCTCATGCATAATCTGAATTTATTGCAGACGTGTCTGATCTTTTGTTGATATCATAACTTTCACTGTTTTCAAAGAAGTCTGATTATTACTGTATACTTTGTATATCTTTTCATGATACTCTTGATTCACTATTGCTACGTCTGCAAAATGTTTCATTTTTGCGACTAATTCTTTCAGCTCATCATGATGAGTGATGACTAAAGTTGATTTCTTCAGTCTCTTATTTAACTCTCAGTTCATTCTCATTGCAATCATTGTAACATCATCTTTGCTGTCACTATCATTTAAGTAAACTCTTTGCTTCAACATAAACATGTCAAGATTGTATTATTTTATTGATATTTTCTTATTTGCAACTATAACTATCTTCAATAATTCTGATCAGAAAGTCGCTGTATAAAAATGACTTTAATTTATCTTCATTTGCTTAAATGTTTCTTTCATTCACTTTCGCTTCAGCTGTAAAGATGTCTTGCACAACTTTGATTTTTAATCTCTTTTGAGTATTAAGTCATTGCAAATTCAACGCACTGTCATCTCAATAACTTTGTCTGATTTTCAAGAGTTCATGTTTATTATTGATCTTTGTATCAGCTTTTGTAAGTAAATATCTATCAACATCATGTTCATTTTCATTTGTAGAATTTCTGTTGATGTTGCTTAATAAACATTGATGATCTGTTGCAATGCTCTTTCTTGCATTGATTTCAGCTTGACACTCAGATTCTTTCAATGATCTTTCATTCTCTGTGATGTATATCATATGATGACTTCGTGACTAAGCAGAGAGCGTGTCATCACGAAGTATATTTGCTTACTCATCATCATTAATGAGTCTCAAGTAAACTTGATGATTGTCTGCATGATCTTTTGTTTAATCACTAGTTTTGCTTTAACATGATGCATGTAAATTACTCATTTCAGCTTGAAGTTCAGTTGAATTCTCAAGACTTTAATATTTGATTTCAAGTCAATCTGATGTTTCATCAGCTTTACATCAGCTTTCATATTGAATCATTTAGAAGTTTTCATAAAGTGAATTAACTTATACTTTATCATCAAGAATTTGATGTCATGCATTTTTAATCATTGTTTGCATTTATTCTAAATCTTGCTAAGAACTCTGCAATTGCATTTCATAAACTCTTTGTATATCAAGATATTGATGTCATTCATGAAGTTTGTAAAGTTAGTTCTCAGCTTGATGTCATCACATGCTTCTAACAAGTTTGCGTTGTAAAACAAATATAATATTGATGATAGCAAAGAATCTTATGATATGTTAATGTTTACATTGCATTTCATCATCGTGTAATCATCAATTGTGATCATAATGCATCAATCTTTCAGAAAGTTCTTCACAGACTTAAGAAGCAGTCTAGAAACTTTTCTCTTCTTCATGTCATGTATGAGTCTGCTGTGCATCACATTGTCAAATGCACTCTTCTCATTCAGACTCAGTAATGAGACTACTTTTCTTCTCATGTCACTTTACATAATATGTATCTTTTCTGTAATTAGTTGCAAAGTCGTATTTGTTGATCTGTGCTTGCAAACTCTCATCTGAATGTTTGATATTAAGTTGCAAGCTTCTACAAAATTTTGCAAATGTTCAAATATGATGAATTTCAGTACTTTGCTTAATATATTAAGTAGCACAATTAATTTATATATCTTTGCATTGAAATAATCTTTCTTGTCTGACTTTCACATCACTATTGTGATTGCATTCTTAAACTAAGTTGACTGTATTCTCTTCTGTAAACATTTTTCAAAGAGAAAGCATATTTATTTTGATTCATTGTTGATGAATCTGCACATTATTCTATTTATATATCTTGTGTGTTTCAACATTTTATCAGATGTTGCTTTGTAAATGACTTTTTTAATTTTATGATGCATTAATGAAATGTCATCTTTAATTGAGAATGAGTACTTGAAGTTTATTGTGTTTAACATAAGAATCTCTGAAGATGATAAAAAGTGAATCTAAAACATCATCTTCACTTTATTCTGCGTTGTTGTGATGATGTCAGAGCACTCTGACTTGATCAGAAAGAGAATTGTCGCTTGAGTTAATGTGTCTGCAACTGCATTTCTTGCTCATTTCACAGTTTTGAACAGTTCTCTCAAGAATTGTTCAACATTCTGCATGATTTCTCAATATTTACTGCATTTCTGTTTTCTGATGATCTTGCTCTTCTTGTCACATGCTTGAATGTACTCTGTTTAATCGTTGATGATTTAACAGCTTCTTCTCATTCATTGCATGCTCTTGATGATCTTCATACACTTCTTCGTTCATTCTGCTTTGATTATTTTATGTGATCTCGCTTAAAGAATGAAAATCTCAATGATCTTCTTTAATGCATTCAACAGTTGCTTGATGTACTCATTTATGCATCAATGTCTTGTTTCATGATTCAATAATGATTTCAACATTTGTTCTTTCAAAGTATTAATGAATTTCTCTTCATTCATTGTCTTTCAGTTGCAACGCGATTTTCGCGCTGACTTTTCGCAAACTCTGAGATTTATAATTGTTTATATCAACAAATGATCTGAAAAGTTTTTCATTTCTTTGTTGATTTTACATCATATTAATTGATTTATAATGTCATTTGTCGTGAAGATCAAATTTATTATCATTTGAGATTCTTGATAATTTCTCGTAATTGTATCTTAAGATAATGCTAGCAATACATTGATGTTTATGATCATTTTAATTAACTCATTTGACAATAAATGTTGTTTTAAATAAAATGATTCTTCTCATGTGAAGTGATACAGATTGAAGTCTTTTACAAGAATGCTTTCTTTCAACATGTGTAATGTCTTTTCAATGTCTGAAAGATTTTCTTTTTCATAAATAATTTCATGATCTCTGAATGATGAATTGTATGCTTCATGAATGTATATAGCTTTCTGAATCATCTGTGCATTGTCTGTTAATGTTTATAACATAATTGTGTTTACATCTTTGAAGTATTATGTTGAATATCAGATGTTGCTGTCAATTCTCTTGTTTATGTAGAAACAGATTTTATCTTCATTATTCTTCAGCATGAAGTCAACAATTGCTGAGCAGTATGCTCTAAAAATATCATCAAATCATTAAAGTTCTTGAAGAATCAGAATGTTATAATTCTTTATTTTTTTCTCATATAATAGCATGATCATCATCTTGTTTCTGAACTTGTGAACATTGTACTGTAGTACTCAATGCTTCTTTTGCTGAAACATTAAAGTTCACATTTTAAACTGTTTTGTGTTCTCTTGAGTGTTTGCAAAGTGCTTGCTTCACTTGTAAAATTCTCAACAGAAAATAACATTGACAATGATGTAACTGATGTTAACTTCAATTCATTTGATCTTAACTTCTTGATCAAGTGATTCATTATAGTGTTTTCTGATGTGATGACTGTGCTGAGCAAATGACTTTCATTCATTGAACATCTCTGCTTTCTCTTCAAGTCGTTGTTCATCAACAATTTCAAACTAATAAATGTTTCTGTGAATGTTTTTGATGTTGCTGTCTTGAGTTCTTTCTGCTTTCATACAACATGATATAAAAGTCTGTGCTTTATGACTCTCTTTATTCTTTCTTTTTCAGCTTGTCGTTTATGACATTGAAAGTCAAAAACTCTGTGTATGTCTTGACATACTTCACATTTTCACATGTCTTAAGTCTGTTTGTAAAAACAATGCTTTAAGCAATGATTCAGCATGCAGTAAATGCATCTTTGCTTGTTTTTGCATTCATATATTTTGTGATCATATTCTTGACACTTTAAACATTGATGCACTCTGCAGCTTAAATCATAAAACTGTGTAATCTTTATGTTGATCTCATGATATACTTTTTCATTGATCAGCTTGTTCATCATTTCAGCGCTGACTATGCATATCATCAGTGAAACATATCTCTTCTGCTCACTCTCTTTTGTGAGTCACTCAATCTTCTCAATCTTCATTTCTGAATGTATATCTTTGTTGATCTTGATGAGTGCTTTCACTTCTTTTTTCTCTATGTTTTTAAACATTTCTTTAACTTTAATCTTATGTATCACTACTTCAAAACTGATCTTGCATAAACATGCATTCAACAATATCTCTTTGATTCAAAAATTATTTTTCTTCAATGTTTTTTTGCTGCTCTTTGTCTTGATTCAAAATATCAACAGTCTCAATTATCTTTTCATCATCTTTATGTTCTTGCATGTCGACAGCGTCTTGTCAACGTCAATCTCTCTCACTTATCTCACTATGTTCTTCATTGTTATCATCATAATTCTCTTTACTTCTTCTTTCTCTTTAATGAAAATCTTTACTTCAAATTTCTTGCAATGATTTTGCACTGATGATGATATGTCAACGTTGAACACAAGATGACTTTCAAATGATGTCATTGACTTCACACTCGCTCTCTTTGCTCAGCTGTCAATGTGTTTTCTCTTCTTCATGAACTTTTTTTCAAGTCTGCTCATTATCTTTTTCAGTCTCTTCAGCTAATTCTTTATGCATTGATTGACAGTCAATGCAACGACGTGTTGACGCGTCAGCTTTTCTATCATCTTTGTCAAACTTCTCATCTTTTCTCAGAGCATTAGCTCGTTGTTTTTATATTCATTAAGCTCATAAAGTACTTGCAGCTTGTGTAATTTCTTCTGTATATCTTTCGTCTTGACTGAATTCTTCTGCAAGATGATAATAATTATTTCTCATTCACTTGTTGACATTGCATCAACGACGCTTCTCATCTGTTTCTGATAATCAGAATGAAGCGCAAGCATCATGTCAATGATGTGCTTTGTTTCTGAATAGTTTAAGTAATTCATTTTCATGATTTTCTTGAATTAGTTCTTAACTCATCAATGTTTAATCAATCTAATAATTATTATTTCAATGAAATATTCACTCTTTTCAACTTTGAATTTGACATTAATCTCTTTGAGTTTGATCATTCTGTTTGAAACAAGATGCTTTTCATTGATTGACTCATCACTTTTTCTTCAATGATCAAGCTATAAGTATTAATCTTTCTCGCTGTTTTTTTATCTTTTCTTCATTCTTTCTTTTCAACACTCAATCTTGCACTTGCAATGTCGCTTTCTTTATTCTTCTCATTCATCAATCGTTTTAATCGACTGATTCACTTCTGTGTAAGACAGTTTTATTTATTTCATCTTTTTTATAGTTTATCTCATGATTGCACGTCTTTTCTTCAACTCATGCTTCACATTTCAAGCTAATAACATTATCATGTCTTTTCATTCGCTGCTCTCGTCTCTTTTACAATCAATGTAAATGCATGATCTCATTTGACAAAGAGCTGAATTTCTCTCAATCAACTTTATCTGTTTGAGATCATTTCATTTCTGTCGCTCTTTATTATTCTCATTTCATCTCAACTCAGCTGATTTCTGAGCTTGTTGTAACATTGATTCAAAGTGTTTATCTTTAGTGAGAATTGACAAAGTTGAATTCATTGCATCAAAGATTACTGTAACATGATTTAATGAGAAAAATGTCTCACTGCAACTGACAGCAATCTTTTCAAATCTTTCTGACTGCGTTGATACAATCTCACATTCACAGTAATATAATGACGTAATCTCAGAGAAACTGAGCGTGAAGATGAAGATGCTCTCAAGTTTCACAAAGAAAAATGAATCAATGAAGAAAATGTCTCAACATGATTACAGTAATTTGTCTTCGATTGATGATGTTTCTGTCTAGACTACGTTGAAATGATTTGTGTTCATATGTCATGCAAGAATGAGAGTCTGCATATTTGCATTTCATGAATTCATCTGAGTCTCAAGACTTTATCTTTCTCATTACGTGATGTTACAAGCGTATCAAGGCTGAAAAAGGCTGAAGCTTTAATCAATTTGCAGAGTACGCTAGCGAGTACTCTGCGTATTGATTAAAGCTAGTCAGTGTCTCTAGCTCAGATCTGACTCAGCCTCTATTTTCTTTTCTCAACATCTCTTTGTTCAACATCATCTTTCTTTCTACATCACATTCTACTCATGTCACAAACACATTTTCTTCAAGCTTAGCGCAGTCTTTAAATATTACTTAAATAGAAGCTTTTGTACTCATTTTCTTCTGTATTCTTAATATTCAGTTATAGCTATCTTTAAAGATCAAGCACTATTCAATTCTGACTTTCGCTGATTGACTCATTTAAGCATGATTCTGACATGTGATGACTGTTGATTGACTGATTTTCGACTTCTTTTCTTTCTTAAGACTGTCAATCTTTCAATATGACTTTTTCAATAATGTTTTCATCTTATTAATGTCTCTTGTCATTTGATTGCTTCTTGATTTCTCAGCGATGATCAAAAATAAAAGAGACTTAGAAAACTGTGACTCTGATATGAGTCAAATTCTTGTATGACTTGCAACAATTGAAGTAGAATTATGTTGAAGACATGAAGAGAAGAAGCTGAATCATTCAAGCATCTTGATGCACAAGCAGCGATGAAGATCATTAAAACTTGAATGAGTGACTTGAGCTTGTAGATTTCAAAGAAGAAATGATTAAGTTGTATCAGTTTATGTCTTCTGCAGATGAAGCTAAAAATGAGCGAAGCTGTCTTGTCAATCATTGATAGCATCAAGACAAGACTTTCATGCAGTGTAGCATTAATGTTAAATGTCTCGCGATTGATTATCATTTCAGTCATTGATGATTGCTCAGCTGATGAAATAGAGAAATGTTGAGCGAGATTAGAAAAGACTTCTGAATGAAGTTTGAAGTTCATCATTTACTTAAATCGTTTTTCTTCTCATCTTCTTTCAAACAAATGATCATTTTGATTCTCATGAATATTGAGTGATGAATGACATTGAATTCTGACAATCATTATCTTCTCGAAGAGAAACACTCGTCTTCAAAGATTGACACATTCAAGAAATAAATAGTTGAGCTTCATTCATTAGCGATAATGCTATTTTCGCAAGACTCAATTACTGAGATGAAACTTTGCAAGCTTTCAACGTCATGCAAGTCATGAATATGATGAAATCAGATGAAGTAGATCTTGCTGCGTGACAAGTAGAGCAAGACATTGATACAGAGCAACTGAATTTCTTGCAAGTGCATCGTCAGTCTGTCGAGTTCAAATATTCGCGAAGACTTACTCTTATTCATGAATATGATGAACAGAAAGAATTGTTGAATTCTTGTAACTTGAGATCAGATGACTCTCAAGATAAGTAGCATGATTTTTCTCGTTTAATCATCGTTGCTCATGACTTTTAAATGATCTCATTTTATTGAATGAGAACGAAAACAATAATAGCAAGACTGACGCTGATTCAGAGCTTATTGATGCTGAAGAAAATGAACATGATTGATAATAAATCAACTCAGCGATAAATTATACAAGCGATGACTCAAGCGCTGAGCAATTGAATGAGAAGCGAAACATGTCTGAAACTCAATCAACATTTATAGCGAGCTCAAAAGCTGAGTAGAATCATTGAAACTTTCGCTTGATAATTTCATGACTGACAGATGACATTGATCTAAATGTTTCATTCTTCATGAGAAGATAATTGATTTCATCTCAGATCACTCTTCACTTCGCGATATTCTTCTCTCATTGACACACGATAAACAAATCTTTGAGTCAAGCAACAAGTCTTGCAGCGATATGAAGTCTGATCACTTAGTCAATGAGAAAAAAGAAGATAAGTACAAAGTTAAAGACAAAAAAGCTGAGTGAAAGAATAAAGAGAAATTCAATGATGATTGTAACAAGAGCAAGATGTCTTTGCTGTTTTTCATAAAAAAAGATGCAGATTTGTCGCTCGTAAGAGATCTTCGTCGCAGTGATGAATTAAACGTCATTGCTGTTCGCTATCTTATCGAGATGAAGCTGTCAATAATCAAGATGAGTGTAAAATGCACATTTCTTGTTCAAGAAGTGAATGATTGTCTAATATTCTACAGATATTTCAATTGTAGTTCAGAATCAGAACGACAATACTCAGAATGATGATGCTTCTTTTGCAAGATGCAGTACAGACAATATTCTTTCATACTCTCTTCAATTCTCGAAAGTCTTATCAGCTTTTGTATCATCACTGAGTTCAAAACAGTCTTCACTCAAAGATGATGTTGCAAGATCAATGACAGATCAGATTACTTCGTCATGAATGTTGAGCTCAACGCTTCTTACAGTCATTAAGTTTATGATGACTACGAGCGCAATTGACAACTTGCATTTCAAGCGCACAGCAGACACTGCAGATTTGAACGAGAATGAAGAGAAGCAGAAATGAGAAATCATAAGAATTCTTAACATGAGATTGATAAGAAAGAGACAAGAATACAAGATGCATTAAGAAAATACATGACTGCGCAGAAGTGAATTAGAAAATGCACAGAAACTGCTTCGAGAATTTGAGAAGAAAGATTAAGCTCAGCGTGAATGCAAATAGAGCAGATCGACTTGTGCAGACAAGAGTCAATGATAATTGACTACTTTGTTTGCAAAGAAGATACATATGTTCTTGATTCTAATTGTAGTGATAAGTTTTCAAATTTCTATTCTGTCAGTACGACTTTTCTGTCGAGATCGATCTCACTTTAGATCACATCATTCTTTACTATACTTGAATGAAAGATGAAGTACTAAATGCATCAATCTTTCAGATCATGAATGTTGATGATGATTGCAACTTCATATATCATCTGCTGACTGATGTCATTGTACAGATGAGAAACAATCACAATACATGTAGTATGACGTGAACTTAAAGCTCAAAAGAACAAGAATGCTATAATAAGAACGAGATGATCAAGATTGATGATAGTGATGTATGATTTACTACTTTATTTATTTAAGCTTAACATCTTTGTAAATAAACAAACTAAGCGATTAATTAGATGATCTTTTAAACATAAAGATGATCATGAAATTAATGAAGAAGCAGTGCACTTTCTTCTTGAAATATATGATCATAAAGATTTGACTTTATGAGCAATTCGCTAAGATAATCTGTTCATAAACAGGTAGAGCAGTCTTCTACCTTGCAGCAGATTAGTTTTACTGCAGACTCATCTCTGACTCATCAGTAGAAGTGAGTCATGAGTTATTCAATCTGCAAGATCATTTCTATTTAACATCTTGAGCATGATCAGAAGATAACAGATCATTGACTGTTTATCTTACTGACGCAAGCTTAGTATTGAGCATTCTAAACATCGCATTGTATAAATAATGTAGACAAGAGAAAATCTAGAAATTTCAGCTAAACAATAAACATGTAATAATATAAATCTGAATTGATCTTTTACGAGTACAATCTTAAGAGTCTTCACTTTCATGCTTGATGTTCAAAGATTGTCACAATTCACAAGCTTCATGCAATCTCTGATCTTTCAAGCGCTTTTAAATTACGAATCTTAGTGTCTTGAGATCAGTGTTTTCAGACTTATTTTGTCTTAAGACTAGTGTCTTCAGACAACAAGTGTTGTAAGACACGTAAGATTTTCAGACACTAGTCTTAAGACTAATTATGTCTTAAGACAGCTGTCTTCAGATGAATAATGTCTTATGACAAGTGTCTTCAGAACTAAAGCATAAAAAGTCATATTTGAAGTGAGAAAATCAGACTTAAAGTTTGAGAAAAGTCAGAACTGAAGTCTGAAAGAAGTCAGATCTGAATCATTGTGACGTAGATCATGACTTTTAGAATGATTTACTTTTGATGTACATCACGACTGAATGAGATGAATCACGTCTTGTAGAATGAATCACTTATGATGCACATCACGACTGATGAGATGAATTACGTCTGCTTATGACAGATTGTTTCAAAGAAAACTGAGTGTTATGTGAAAGCAAATATCATAAAAGCAAATATCATAAAAGCAGATATCATGAAAGCAGATATCATGAAAGCTGATATCATGAAAGCTGATATTATAAAAGCAGATATCATGAAAGCAGATATCATAAAAGCTGATATCATGAAAGCATATTTTTTCTATTTTTTCAGCTTTGATAGTGCATCATCGTATTTTCGAAACTCTTCACACGTTTGTAGAACACGTCTCTGATGCACTAGCTTCATCTGTTTCTGATGATTAATCAGCTCGTCAAGAAAGTGCTTTCACTTCAATGTGAGCAAACTGACGTCATAATTTGTTTGCATTCGACGATTTTCATATGAGCTCGCGATGTTTATGAGAACAGAACTTACGATGATCTTGTCAACTTAAGGAAAAATAAAACTATATAAGTATAAAATCAAACTGATATTTAGATTCTGAATGACTCAAGAATAGACTCATTAAATCTTTCTTGTTTTATACACTCAGCGAACAAATTCTGTCTTGAAGCACAATTTTCTACAGTTATCACAGTCGTTCTTTCTCAAGCATCAGTCAAAAGTACTCAGTTCAGTATTGCTTCTATCAGTAATGCTTCTATCAATCTCAGTCAAGACATGTCAAGATGATTTAGAATCTTCAACATGTTATTGAGTGCAATTGTCTGATTAAGCAAGAATCTCAACAAGTCGCTTGCTTCAAGAGAATTACTGTCAGAAAGTTAAGACTCAGTACACAAAAGAAAATTTATTGCATTATAAATAAATACTGTTACTCGCGATTGAAATAACAAGTTTCTATTTCTAGATCAAGAAGATGAGTACTTTCATGATGAGTACTTTCTCGATGAGTACTTCTCTAGCGAGTGTTTCTTTGATGAGATGAGTACTCTCTCTGATTTTTGTAATATTTTCTCTATGAGTACTTCTTTGACAAGTACTTTCTTTGATTTTGTGAAATTTACTCTTAAAGAGCACTCACTGTAATAGTACTTTCTCAACAAGATACTTGAGTCATGAAAGCACTCATTCATTGATTAATGTTAAAGTGTCGCGATTTCATCAAGTTCAAAATATTTTACAATTCTTTAAATTGAATGATCAAGTTTGCTGAAATTGAATTATCAATCAAATCAACGATACTTTGCATTAGCTTCTACATAGCAAGATCTTTTGAATAGTCAATGAGTCAACGTTACTGTAATTAGCTAAAAAGACTTGCTGTGAGTATGCTGATGATGTAAATCACTTTTGATGTGAATCACTTTTGATATGAATTACTGCTGATGATGTAAATCACTGCTGATGATGTGAACTTTTAATGTGAATCACTTTTGATGTGAATCACTGCTGATGATGTAAATCACTGCTGATGATGTAAATCACTGCTGATGATGTAAATCACTTTTGATATGAATCACTGCTGATGATGTGAATCACTGCTAATGATTTAAACTTTTGATATGAATCATTTTTGATGTGCATCACAGCTGATGATGTGAATCATTTTTTGTGTGCATCATACTCACTACTAGTCACGTGATGAAAGCTCATTATTCTCGAGAGTTGTTAACGCGTCTCATTCTTCTGCAGCATTCACTTTCTTGCTCTCAGCATTCACTTTTTGCTTCTCATCAATTCTGAATTCTCTCGCTTCATTGACATTCTTAAAATACGTTAATTCAGAAAACATTCTGAAAATGACTCATGATTAAGCAGATTAAATAGTGCACGTATAATTATTTTGACTCTTCTAAATAATATCTCTTAAGAGACTTCTTCTAGAGCTGAAGATACGACTTGAGTGAGTCAATATTGAATCAAGAGAAAGCAAGCTGTGTTAGATCTTCTAAGAAAATAATCTCAGCAGATCTTTTCTAGAAAACTCGAAAATAGAAGCTTCTTTTCTCAGATTCTCAGCATTGCTGTCAAATTGATTGTAAAAGATATAGTATTTATCTTGAAGTTGCAAAGCAATGTAATTTCTGATTCTCGTCTTCAGTAGTTAGTCATCAACTGTTTGAAAGTTAGTTCTTCATTAGACTGATGAAAATAGAAAATAAAAAGTCTTCTATTAAGCGACTGTTATCTCATCTCGAGCGAAGTTGAATAGTTAGCTCACTGACTGACTGAGAAAAAGAAAAACATGACGAGTCATTAAACTAACTACTTTAAGACAGACGTCAACTTTGTGTAGAAACGCAAGTTCGCTCAGCTCTTGAAACATCAGAAAGTGAGCTTGTTGAAAGTGAATTATCAGTCTTTGAGAAAGTAATATATCATTTAGCGTTGATGAGCTGATTGATGAGTTCTTCATCTGCGATGCGTTGCAGAGATTGAAGAAATGATTGTTGATGTAGTGCAGCGATAGAAACATTAACGAGTGTGATAAGTAAATATGTAGATCAGATGATTTCTCTTATCTGATAAATCTTTTTTCTTACTAAGCTTATGACTTCTATAATGATATCTTAAACTCAAAAATGATACAGTTAATCTGTCTCTGAAAAGACTCTAAGCAATGTTTGTATGAAAAGACGAAATAAGAGCAAAGTTTAATGATTAGATGAAGAAAAGTCTTAACGTGCTGTATCATTCAATTGACTTCTTTCTGTTTATATATTTCACATGCTCTTCTCTTTCTAATTTCACAAGCTACTAATAATAAAGCGACTTTCTTGAGTATATGATACGTTGAAGCAGATGCACTCGTAAGAGCTTCTCTCATCTCTTAATGAGCAAAGAAATTCTACGTCTGTAGATAAAGAACTTGTATCACGTGATCGAACTAAGAAAGTTCTTTGCCTCGAGGCAAAAAACTTTCATGTCACGTGATCTAGTATTTCTTCGCGACGAGTTTAGTTAATGTTCACTTGACTATTACGAAAATGAGTTAAATATTACGTGATGTAATCTAGAAATTTCTTAGCTGATCATTTGTAAACTTTAAATGAGATAGTGAAGCTTCTCTGACTCAAAACCTGAAACAATCTCAGTCATCATCTTCATCATTGTTTTTTGAATTTGTTGTCTAATCTAAAATTAGAAGTAAGTCAAGTGCATTGTTTTTGTCAATTGACAGAATTGATATCAAAATTGACAGTATCGTCTTTCGCAGTATTGATCTTTTCAGTGCTGTCGTCACAGCAATGTCTAGCATCTCAAAGCACAATTTTCTACAATCATCATAGTCGTTCTTTCTCAAGCATCAGTACTCAGTTCAATGCTGCTTCTATCAGTGATGCTTCTATCAGTTCTCAGTCAAGACACGTCAAGATAATTTAGAATCTTCAACATGTTTTACAGCGTAATTGCTCAATCAAGCAAGAATTTCAATGAGTCATCTATCTTGAGAGTGTTACTGTCAGAAAATCAAGTCTCAGTACACGAAAAGAAAATTCATCGCAGAGTAAACAAATAGTGTTACTTGCGGTCGAAACAACAAGCTTCTATTTCTAGATCAATGCAGATCTCAACAATTTCTCTCAAAATCATCAAAATCATCACAGCATGACATTACTTATACAGTAAAATGCATTTCATTAAGAATTTATCAATTCATGTCTATTTCGCTTTGCAATGTGACATCAGATCTCATAAATCTTATGATGTTTTCAAGAGCTGATTTTTAATTGAATCAGACTTCTTGTTCAATGACTTTTTCATCTTCAACTTGTACGAAGCTTCATGAACAACATGATCAAAGTCTGTGAATATGAGATTGACAGACAACGAGTACGATGCTTTCTAGACTCAAGTCAGTTCAAAATCAATGTATCAAATTCATATATACGATTTCTGTTATGATAAAAGATCATCGTTTCTGATTAATTGATTAATAAGTATAATATCTTTCATTCTTGCAAATGATCAAAGCAAGATTCGTGTGATACAATTGAGTCAGCTGATTCGTCTTTTTCATCAGATTTGATTTTCTTCTGATAAACTGCTGTGTCTTTGCTTTTGCTATGTAAGTCATACTGTATGTTTTTAGATAACTCAAACGTGACAACATGCAACTCATTCAAGTCAACTGTCTTTATCTAAGATCAAGTGAGACGCTGATTCTAAAGACAAGTACTAATATATCTTTGAACTTTCTGCTTCGCTTCTGAATCGTCTCTATTCTATCTTGCTGATTTTCTCAGACTTCACTTCTGATTCTTCTTTTCACTTCATTTCTGATCTCTTCTTTTCGCTTTATTTCTGATTTCTCAAGAAACATTTGTGAACGTGTTCACAAGATTTCACTAAATATAATAGTCTACGAGATACTCTGACATGATCTCTGATTGAAGCGATGAGACAGTGCTCAAGTTTCTAAACATGTACACTTTCTAATTTTATATACTTTTTGAACTTGCGTCTCTACACTCTTAAAACTTATGTATATTCAGTCAGTGTATACTTCTTAAAGACATATGCTCTTAAATAATATATACACTTGAAAGATTTATACATTTAAAAAGTGTATACTTTTAATATATATATCTTCAGTAAGCGTATATCTTTAAGAGATGTATACACTTAGAAAGTGTATACTTTTAAAAGATATATATCTTCAGTAAGCATATTGAGATGTCTTATACAAAGCATTCGTAAATCTAAACTCATCTCTTACTTTCTATCTTCATTCTCAGTCTTGTTTCTATTCTTTAATCTCAGTTGAACTTGAACGTAGATAGATTTAATAGTCTAAATGTAAATTTCATCTTTAAACGTTGTACAATCGTAATAAAAGTAATTAACTATTCTCAATGCTACGTAATCTCTTTTTTCTGCAAGTTTATTTGTAAGATGCTATTCTTAAATACATTTTTCATCGTTTTGACTTGAAAAAGAAGAGTTTTGAGACGTAAGTCATAAAGAGTTTCTCAGACTAAGACATTTTGAGATTATTTCAAGCTGTTCGTGAAAAGTTTTCAAAGTCAAGAGTTTTTCTCAGGTTAAGACTTGTTTTCATGACTATACGTGAAGAATTTTCTAAGCTATTTATGAAAGATTTTCAAAGCTAAGAGGGTTTTCTGAACTAAGACTTCAAATGAAGAATTTTCGAAGCTAAAACGCTTACGAAAGATGTTCATGATATTTGTGAAGAATTTTTCAGACTAAATGATTCTCAGCATTTTCAGTTTTCTATTGTACTTGTGCACTTAGTGCTTTACGTTACTTTCTATTACGATCTTAATGTGTCTGCTTCATCATGAAGTATTATATAAATCTTCAACTGCTTAGATTCACTCAGAAGAAAATTTCTGAAAGAGAGTAATTTCTGAAAACAAATGATTTCTAGAAGAGAATAATCTCTGGAAAAAATAAGACTCTGAGACAAGAGAAAAGAAAATCTTTAAATGTAAAAATGATTCTAAATCAGAAAAGATCTCTTGAAATCGCGTCAGAATTTTAATTCTGCAATCACTTTAGCAATTGATATAATATGTAAGAATTTAGATGGCAAGAGTTTTAATTAAAGTATGAAATATGTTTCAAATTTTTGACTTTCTAGAAGCTTCTGAAATTGACTCGTCAGCGCTAAACTCGTTTAAGCTCATCAAGTTGCAAATAATTGATTTGAAGTCTTTATGTTTCTTCAAGAAGTGAATAAAGCAGCTGCGTCTTGTTCACATATCTAGACTGATCGTCAAAATTGTCTAACATGTAGAGAAAATTGAGATTAGCTCTTACGAGTGAGAAATTCTGAAAGCAGTCTAGAAAGATTGACAATGTCAGTACAAGTCTGTGTAATATGTAATTAAAACTGATGAAGTTATTGAGTCTTCAATTGTTTGCAATCTGCAGCGAAATCTTTCAGTCTCAGATGAGTGATATTGAATTATAACAGATCTCTCTTCAGACATCACTACGATGATGAATACGTTCTCGTTTCATAGACTCTCTTGCGAATGATAGAAAACAAGACTCAATATCGTCTTTCTTTCAGAAATTTCAAAACAGTGCAGCGCAAAACATTGACTCAAATTACTATTTGTTTCTTTGCTGAAAGTTAATCGAAAATCAGTGAGTCATCAATATATCAGTGAGTGATTTGAACGATGAAGTCGAGATTTACAGACATATTTGAAAACATTGATATGATCTTAGAGATTGATGACGAAGATTGCTTTCTGTTTCTAGAGTTGTCGCTTTGAAAAAAGTGAAGGTGAATTTCGTACATGACAAAGTAAGTCTGCTGATGATAATTTGATATTAGTTTCGTTTTATACAAGCTTACAACGATTGATATTTCGTACTAGTCAAATTTGTCAACGAGCAATAGCGATGAAAGCTAAAGAATGAGCGTCAAGAAATCAAGACTCTCTTGAACAACATTACTAACTTCAAAAAAGATCAGTTCTTCTTCTGTCATGTTGATAAGATGACTGACATGTACAATCATGAGAATTCAGAATGTTCTGTGAGAGTCAATCTCTTCTCAGTGTTTATGTGCTCTTTCGCGCGATTTGATAAGATTCAGCATTGTCTACGTGAACTTGAGCTTCAAAGAATATCTACTTTGTGCTTTCACAACTCTGAATATGCTAAAGATCAATATACATTGCGCGAATTCGCTCACGAGTTCAGCTTACACAAATACTCGTAAGCATTGTTTGATTAACGATGCAAATAAGGAAAATCATATCTGATCAAACGTTCAAGAATGATTGATCTCAACATTCAGCATTTTTACAGATCACGCATTGAAGATCTTGAGCTTTCAGAACTCTACGTTAAGAAAGAGTGTATGAGCGCTGACTATTTTCTAATCTCAGCAGTCACTATTGTCTTGAGTGAGATTGCAGTTGTGAGCTGAAAGACATACATTGAAGACTGAAATACTGCTTTTGCTTTGAAAAGCTATTTGACTGAAACAGTCGCAATATTTATCATGTTAAGTCACTTAGACTGATCGTTAAGCTGAGTTTTCATATCTACATTCTGACTCGACTCAATTACTTAAGTTGAATCTTCTGATTCAACTCAATTACTTGAGTTGAATCTTCTGACTCGACTTGATATTAATTTCAAGTCAGATTTCAATTTGAATTCTCGACTTAACTCGTCAAGCAATCGAATATGACGTCAAGAGAATTAAATATAGAAATTTTTCCGGTTTTTCGCCTTTGCATTACCTTTTTGCATTATCTTTTTGATAGAAAGTCATAAAGAGAAACATGAAGAGAAACATGAAGAGAAACATGAAGAGAAACATGAAGATTGTTTGATAGAGAGCTTTGATAAAAGGCTATGATAGAAGACTATGATAGAAAGCTATGATAGAAAGCTATGATAGAGAGTCATGACGAGAAACTATGAAGACTGTTTGATAGAAAGTTATGAAGAAAAGTCATGATAGAGAAACATGAAGACTATTTGATAGAAAGTCATGATAGAAAGTCATAATAGAAAGTCATAATAGAATATTTATCTATTTATCTTCATGTCTTGACGAGTCGATACTCGATTTTAATTCTCTAACTCAGCTTGATTACTTGAGTCAAACCTTCTGATTTAACTTGAATACTCAAGTCAAGAATTCTGACTCGAATCAAGTCTTGACGAGTCGAGAACTCGACTCGACCTCAATGATTCAACTCAACGCGATCAGTCTAAAGTCACTTACGATCATGATATCTGCATAAATCAGCATTCTTGAGCTGAATCAGATGATTCTGTTGTATGTATCAATATTATGATTGTTGCTCAGAAGATTGTTTCTAGAATCATTTCTCTTCTAGTTTCACTAAAAGTCAATAGAATTCAATAAAGACTGACTTCTTATCTCTTATCAGAATATTCGTAAAGCTGTCAGATAAAAGTTTCTAGAATGAGCTTGGTTTGATTTCTGAATTACGAAGAAATTTGATTTGCAGATGAAATCAACTTTTCAAATTTACACTAGTCATGCTCATTACATTCTTTTTGTACTAGCACTGAGATTGATTAAACTGATTACGAGCGAAAATATTTAAACACTAATCTTTTTGATCATTATGAATATGTATGATAATTGAAATGATTTCAATAGTGAATGCAAAGATCTTATATGTGACTTGAGCAGTTCTCAGTTGCATCATTCTGTATGATTCAAGAACAAATCTTTGATGCAGATATTATTGAACATCAACATGAACATTCATGCTCATGATAGACAAGAAAGAAATGTACTATCGTCTACGTAAACATCTTGATTTGAAAACTCTACTTTTTTTAAATTCATTGAATGATCTGATGTCAAGACATCATGATAAAGTTCTTGACAATTCTAAGCTATCTCTCACTGATTACGACTCATGCTTTCACAATAAATACGTAACAAAAATGTTAATCTGACGCTGAATATATATTTCAGTTGATAAATTGACTGTTTCGTGACTCAATGTTTAGAGTAAGTCTTAGTCTTAAAGTGACTTTTATGAGTTTCAAGATAGTCTTACTAACTACATATGAGAAGTCTGATCATTAGTTTCTTCAACACAAGAAGATATATCTCTTATCTTCTGTTTGTATAGTCTCTCATCAACTATATTGTCTTCTTCTCAACAGCTTTGCTTGCTCTTCTAACATTCAACTTCACAAGCTCAGACAATAATTGCAATTTCTGTGACATTCACAGCTGTCAGATCTACTTTTAGCGATCTCAGAATCTCAAGCATTCTTATTGATGTCAGTGTAGCGAAAATGTCTTCAGCAGATATGAAGTCTTCGTAAGCAAAGAATTGAAAGATCGCGATCAAAGTATTTGTTGCATAAGAATCAGTCTTACGCTCAAGAAAAACAAGTACGAAAATAATGATATGTTGATCTCATCAGTCAAGAAAGTCATATCTGCATCAATGTCAATAAAGTTGAAGTTCAATGCAAACAACAGTAGAAGCACGATCGTAAAAATGATTCATCATGTCATGATAAGTGTCAACACATCTGCAGATCTCGTCAATCAACGTTCATTCTGTTCAATTTACTTCAATAGTTACTCATAAAATTACTTAAGTTACTTTAAGACATTGTTGTTTTAATCAAAGATTCAGAATCAAATTTGCAGAAACAGCGAGCAATCATGAATAAACTTGTGAATATCAGCATTGATATTGTTGATTTCAATGAAATTAAAGTCTTCATAAAAGAGATGTATCATGCAAATCTGTATTGACAAAGTTTTTTTACAAGATGTTTTTACGAAGTAAATCAAAATATTGTGAATCACTTCTTAATAATCATGTCAAGACTTTTATTTGAATCGCACAAGAAAATCATGAATATGAGTGCTTTCACTATCAAAAGAAGTCTCTTAGTTCTTTTTACAAATCAGATCTCAACGACTCTGAAGCAGACGTTGAAGTCAACATCAATTTCAGACAGTTTAAATGAGCATCATAATACTTGTGATCATTATCATCATGATGACAAAGAAGATGATCATCTTTTAATCATTGAGAAGCTGCTATTTTCTTTCAAAGAGATACAAGAGTCGAAACGAGCTGACTTGAGAGATAAACATGTAATGAAACGCATCAATCAAGTTGTTCTTTCTGCGACAATTCAAGTAAGTTGAGCAAATGCTCAAGACAGCTCATATGATGATTTCATATAATAAATAACTTTGAACATATGACTGAGCAGTTTTACTACTACACTATTCTTGCTTCTACTTTCTTCATATCTCTTGTTGATCATGATAAATAACTGCTCATGATTCATTCTTCACTTATAACTCATCATTCAAAATTTCTTGATCTTCTTGTTAATGAATACATTTCAAAAACAAAGAAGAAATGTGCATTATTGAAAAATGTTGAAGAGCAACATTTGTTTAATTCAGTCAATATGCATATATCAAAGACTATTTTGTAGCAGATTCAAACATTCATTTCAACACTTTATGATCAGAATCTTTTGAGTCTTTAAGTGCTTTCTCATCAACTTTTTAACTGACAAAAGTTTACATACTTGAAACATGACTCAATATAATTGTTTAATTGATTACTTAGCTAAAAATGTTTACACTTAATTTACAAAGTAAATGCAAAAGCAGATTTTGTAGAAGTTAAATTATTATTCATACTAAACAACAGCAGTCTCTGCATAATGATGATCATTGAAAAGTACAAGTTGTAGTAGCAGCATTATGCAACACTTTAAAAGATGAAGAATCAAAAGAACTTTTAAAAAGTTGTATTTGAATGAATATTCTTTCATCTTCAAATAAATTTATTGATTCATGAATTTATTTTCAAACAAAAAACAGCTCAAAGTCTTTCATACACTCTCAATACAAGAGCACTTCTTCATTGTTAAAGTCTTTCTTGAACTGATCAACAGCTCTCATAATATTCAAATTCAAAGACTTGTGTATCAACTTCTTCATGTCTTTATCAGATGACAATTTGATTTCTTCTAAATTATACACATCTTTATTACATTAATGCAGAGTTAATCTTGCATGATGCAAATCTGCTGAAGTATATATTAAGCTATGAAGATGACAAAATGATATTTCAACTTATCATGATATATGTCTCTCAAGTATGATTCTTTTGTGTTATTTGCAAATACTGAAGTTCTCAGTCTCATAATTGAGTTAGAATGAGCTTTAATTCTCTGATATTCTGACACAATTTTGTTCAACATAAAAAGTTGAATTTCTCTGATCATCATGTTTAAAATATTCTCTTGTTCTTTGATCAACATTGATAAGTTCTTCTGAACATTAAAAGACTGTCATTGAATATATAAGTTGTTACTACAGCTCGATGTTTGAATCTGCAAAGAGTGAGCTCGAAAGTATTAATAACACAAGAAACACGTCAATTTACTAACATCAATATATCAAATTTCATCTTAAAATTGAAGTTTTTGATGATGAAACAGATTTAAAAGAATGATCTTAACGTGAATTCTCAGCTTAAACTTGAGATTTTGATACTCATCTTGAATGCATTTTTCTAGTAGAAGATAAAACTTTTCATTCTGAGATTGAAACTCTTTTTGATAGTATTGACAGATTTGAGAATCTATCATTATTCAATTGATGATATCATTAATTGAAGATCTTTCTTTATAAAATGATGATGTGAAGTTCAGATGTTATGTTGCAATTTCAATTGAATAGTTCATAAATAACTGAGAGTAATATCTTTCAGCTTTTATCAAAACTCATGCTACTTTCAAATGTGATTTTATATGATTGATGAAGTGTTGAATATGCGCAAATCAAGCTTCATATGAGATATTATCTTTGTGTATGCTACTGTTTTTGACTTTCTGTTCAACTGCTTTCAAAAATTTCAAGTCTTTAACTTCATAGCATAGTTGACAAAAGTTAAGAGAATTCAATTTTGAGTTCAAGAGTGAAATAAGTCACTTCTTCAAAGTATTTGCTTTTGTGATTGATATTAGTGTTTGATCAATAAATCAGTGATGTATAAAGAAGCTCTTGAGTATGTGAAGTTAATACAATCTTCTTCATTTTGTCTCTTTAATATTGAAAGACAAATATTGATTGTACATTTCAGCATAAATCTACAACGTTGCAATTTCTGAGCAGAGAAGATCATTGTGCAATCAGAAATTTAATATTCTAGCATAGAAACTTGCTCTTCACTTATACATCTGATTGAGTAATTGTAAAATGTTGAAGATTTTTTTTTATTTCTTCATTAAGTGCATGCAGTCTATGACTATGACACTGTTTAGACACTGTGTATATGCTAAGTTACATGTAATCTGATCAAAGTCGCTGCTTTATATCTTCTCGTTAATCAATCACATCGATAGTTTGCATATACAAGCGCTCTCGCTCAAACTCTCGCAATCATACTTTCGTTTTTCTTCGTTTCTTTGCACTCTTCACATTCTACTCTTTCGTTTCTAATAGTCATTTTCTCATCGTAATTCGAGTATTTTTCAAATACTTTAGTGTTGCAATTCTTTCGATTTTGATGATGAACAGCATCAATATGATGTCTGTGTTTTTGAGCTGAGTCTTTTCTTTAAGCTTTATTTGCTCTGATCTATAATGCTTGCAATTTAGTAGTAAATACTCTGACGTTTAACTTGCATTGCATATTTCATAGCATTTGTTCGAATTATTCTCTGATACTCAATGCAAATAGCTCTTGAAATAGTCGTGTCTCATTTTCAACTGAATGAAGATTGAAAACGTTAGTCTATCGATTTTTCTAAGATCTTTTAGTGATTTCTGATTTAAATTTACGTTCAATATGTGCTTTCTATACTGATTTCTCTTCTTGATGCTGCTTTTTCAGACATTTAATCATTGTAATTTCATCTCTTTGCAAATTTGCTTTTTGATGAAGCTTATGATGATTGCTTTCTTGTTGTTAATAACTGATAATTCTTGAGCAGTGCTTTTAATCAATTGATCTGCTTTTTCGTTCTCAATAATGTTCTTGCAACTTGATATTCACTGTATGCGAATTTGACACTGATTCTGACGTAAATTGATCAAGTTTTGTCGTATGTCATTGAATAACTTTGCATTGACGTTGCTCTTTGCGTTTAGTCTTTGCAAAGTCATTTAACTGTTTATGTACACTCAAATTTCGCTGTTTTTGAGTGCTTTTTCGCTGCACATTATGATTGTCTCGCTAATAGCTTGCAGTTTCGCTTCTGTTATGATAATTTTGCCTGAAACGCTTGTCGCTTTGCTGCATCTGACGAGCTCATGCATGAATATCACTGTTGTTTCGATTTCTGTTTCAATCTCTGCTATCTTTTTTTAAATTTGCGATGCGTCGATATACATCACTATGTTCTTCGTCTTTTTGATAATTCTTTCTAATTTTCTATAATGCATATTGATCGTTTCGCGAGTTTCGCTTTTTGCAAATTCAACTTGCAATTTCGTCAGATATTCGATTTCTTGATCTCATGATTTCTTAAAGTGAGGTATTTTAATCTTCTGTATTGAATTCAGTGTTTTTTGCACTTTGTTCAATATTCAATATATCTACGTGAGTCTGTCTTTGCACTTCTTGACTTTTCAAGATAAATTCAACTTCATCTCATTTCAGTTCAGATATTTCAATGTGTTCAGATCTAGATTCAATTTGATAGAGTATTGAGATGAGTACAAAATAGGCAAAATGTTAAAGAGAAATGACTTGATTTTAGACTCTTTGCTAGTATTTGCAATCATTTAATAGATCAAATGAGATTTATTCTGTATCATAATTATCATCACAGTATCTTCATTGAGCGAGTAATTGCATATATATGCAAGCTCATTCAGAAATCTTTTGCTCAATGTCTTATTACTGTCATCTAAATACTTTTCAAATGATGTCTCGTTGAACTTGACATGCATTCTTTGTGATTTTTCATAAGTTAATAAAAGTATTAAAGACTTATAAAATTAATTTCAAAGCTTTTTGTTGATCTGCGAAGAACAAGTATTCATTTGAGAGATAGCTTGAGACTAAATAGTTGAGATGCTTATTTGAGCTGAAAAAGTAGTGTTGCATTTCTTTGACTGTGATATGAATATATTTTGCATCGTAGTAAATTTAGATGAGAACGACAAGAGAAATATAAGAGACTGTTGTTGTTTTAATTTTCTCTTTCTCTTTCTTATATTGATACAACGCGAATCTTCTGATATTACAGAAAAGCACTTTCTGAACTTAAAATATCATCACGTCATGTCATCATCATCAGCTTTATCTTTATCATCTTGATACTCGCTGTTATCGCGTTTAATACATCTTTTCTTTGTTTCTCAGATTTCAAAATCTCGTCTCATGCAATCTCTGACTCTAATAATGACTTGATTTAAAAGTTACTTTACTTCATGCTTTAGTGTTATAACAACGAACTGTGAAGAATACACAATTTGAACACTTTATGTATATAATATTGTGTAAAGTAGTGTCTTTGTTCTCTCTTTTATATGTAAGATTGCTTGCATTGATACTTGAACATTAACGTCAATGTGACAAAGATTGACTCATGAAATTTTCTTAACATTATGCTTTAGATTAGACATTAAACAAGCATATAAGTGATACTGAAGCTTATTTTCTCAAACGAGAATTATGAAAGAGTTTCTTCTTCTCTTCTTCAGCATTTCTTTCAGATTTTTCTACACATCATTTCAACTTTGACATCAGTCTTATGTTCTACTTCAACGCTGACTACTCAGTTATCTGCTTTAATCACTCATTTATTCTCAGCTTGAGCTCTCATATCTTAAGCATCAACTTTACTTCAAGTATCATCTTCTTTATCTTCATCATTTCTAAACTTCTCATGATCTACTACAACTGCATCATCAGCTCTGAGATCACTCTCATTAATGTCATTGCTTCTTCGTTTCTTTCTTCTGCGTCTCTCTTTTCTCTTTTCTCTTTTCTCTTTTCTCTTTTCTCTTTTCTCTTTTCTCTTTTCTCTTTTCTCTTTTCTCTTTTCTCTTTTCTCTTTTCTCTTTTCTCTTTTCTCTTTTCTCTTTTCTCTTTTCTCTTTTCTTCTTTTCTCCTTTTCTTCTTTCCTTCTTGGCTGGCAACGAGATTCACCTGTACGTGATGTCAGCTACGAACCTTTTGATTCTATTCTGTGTTCGAATAGAAGTCAGAAGAGTCAAGAGATCTCAATTCGACGCAGTTTGAACGATGTTAGAACGTTGCGTGATCAGGAAAGTCATCGTGCAGAGTTTTTACTCACGCGACAACACTCTTTCTAACAGTCACAATCAATCTACGAAGAGAGTTAATGACATGTCAATGTCAGTAAAAGATGAGAAGATACTACTAGTGAAAAAGACAACTCAGATGAAGAGTTTGCGAATTGTGATTACAAGTGATCGAAGAATTTGCGACTTGTCAACTGCGTCGATATCGAAATGTCTTCATCACATCGACAATGTCGTCGAGTAATTGATGAAAAGATATCAGATAGAATAGTTGTTTCAGATGATGAGTCTGAGAGTCGTGACTACAGTGTTCGAAGAAGTAGTGACTCGTCGATCACGCTGATATACTGAGAGAACTTGAGTTCATCTTCTTTACTTGACATCAAGTCATACATCTACATGAAAAATCGAAAGTTCATGAGAACGATCAGAACGCATTCTTTACTATCGATCAGAGTCATGCATCGAACGATTGTGATCGCACATCTATACTAACAATCTATTCAACGTCTACGTGACACAAGTCAAATCAAGAGCAGAATAGAATTATCTAATACAATCACACTCTATCTTTTCATCATGCGCGTCTCTCTTTTATTACATATTTCTCTGCTCAATGAATGACAATCATTGAGCAAGAGAACGCAGTTTTCAACATTACAATCATGAGCATCACAAGTGCAAAGAAAACATCTTTCATCTTCAAATCGAGAATCGAATCGAAACATCGTTTGTATAGAATATTGTCAATGAAGAGCAGAGCAAAAACGATACATCATAATTAAACAGCACAGACACTCTCATCAAGAGTTTACTCGAGCGTCACGCGCTGAATAGAAGCTATAGATTCATTACTGATAACATAGTGTCAATCTTATTGTTTCGACGACGTGAAGTCGTTGTGTAGTCGACGAGCGATTTTCTTCCCCAGAGGGTTTTGTCCGTTCGATACACATAGCATAGTTTCCTTCATGGGTCGAATCTAAATCGATGTCACAAGAGTGTATGAATTCAAATCAAATCAAATCAAATTCTTTTCTTCTTCTTTTCTCTTTTCTCTTTCTTCTCTTCTATTCTTTCCTTCTTCTCTTCTTTTCTTCTTTCTCTTTCCTCTTTCCTCTTTTCTCTTTCTTCTTTTCTCTTCTCTCTTCTTTTCAGTGTTGAGACTAAACGTCTTTTCACCAATCAAACTCAAATCAAATCAAAACATCTTGAGGCTTTCAACACTTTCTGCTCAAACTTCTCGATTTAGTCATTCTTCTTTTTTTGGTTCTGATTCTGTTAGAAAGCTGGTTCTTGAAACTGAGAATTGTGAGGTGTGAAAGGGAAGAGGGGAAAGGGGAGAAGGGAGGGAAGGAATGATGTGAGATATTGGGATATTGATATTTTGTTGAGAAGGAAGGTGGTGCTGATGATGCTGGTGATGGGTTAGAAGTTAGAAGTTGAAAGGTGACGGTTTAACATAAACCATTCAAAACGAAACAATGTCAAGATATCAACCAACATTCCCCCCTTTCCTAACGTCAAAGTCACTTTCACCACATTCTTCTTCACACTCTTCGCAATCAGCTTTGTGTAAAACTAGCTCTGACGACGAATTAAAAATCTATTCTTTTTATAGATAGGTATATATGAACATAAATAGCGAACAGCGAATCTTTCTTTCTACTGTATTTGCCTGGTGAGTAGATGTTAGGTAGTAGGTATTAGGTATTCATGCTTTTTGATTGTTGATTATTGTTTGTTGATTGTAGATTGTTGATTGTAGATTTTTGATTGTAGATTTTTGATTACTGTAAAAAAAACATTGATACTCATAACCTTACTGTATCATACATACATACAGTAAGATACATACTCTTGAATATATATTTCAGCACAATAATTTCGCATTCTCAACCTTTTCCCCCCCTTTTTTCCTTTTTTCCTTTTTTTTGAAGGGGGGGGAGGCTGTACTTCTGATCAGAAAAAGATTGATGTGACGCACGGTACGACTATTTGTTTGGGGTGATGGAAAGTTCGCAGCTGTGGGGGTGGGATTGGAAAGGGTTTTTTGGAGGAAGGGCGAGGTTGAGTAATATAAGGGTGAGGGTGAGATGGTTTTTTGCTGGGACGAGGGGGAGTTGGTATTGTGTGGACGGATGGTGCAGGGGAGATGAAGTGGTTGGAAGGGTGAATGCTGAGGTTTGGTTTTGGGTATTTTGGGGGGCGGTGGGGGAGGGGGAAGGAAGATTTGTGTTTATGTTTTTTTCTTTCGGGTTGGAGAAAGATTTTGGAGCGCATGTTTGCTTCAGAATGGTTCTCGATACTACGGCAGGGTGGGATGAGAAGTTGTAGAATTATGACTGCTCGGTCAATGAAAATTTATTGGATTGAACTGTATATCGAGCCATCACCAGGGTGTAAACATAAACTGACGAGGATACTACCAGTGTAATTGACTGCTCATATCTTTGGGAGATTCAAATTGCAGAGATTTTTGATTTGGGATGTAGACGAGGTAAGGAAGCTTTGGGAAACGCTGGTGGTAGTATTTGCCGCTGATGGTTCTGTGGCTTTTGTCTTATCCTGATGCGAGGTTGCGAAGAATTGAACGATACTATTAGGGAAGGTATTAGCGCGTGCAGAAAGATATCGAATCCTTGGCATTGCATTTGTCGCGCCCTCTCTTCTCAAATTTACTATTGAATTCAGACATTCTTGATATCTCGAAACATTCGAAGTCTATTTTCGTGTTCAAACAGCAAGTAAAAATGAAGTTATTCAAAAGCACTTACTGACCTGTTAAATAGCTATGCCTTGCACACTGAACTCATTCATTCGCTTCAAAATAGTACATTGTCAGGACCGTGCCTAGGTGAGTCAACCAGCGGAAGTCAGGGTTGAATAGTGCTTGATCTTTAGAGGTAGCTATAACTGAATATTAAGAATACAGAAGAAGGTGAGTACAAGAGCTTCTATTTAAGTAATATTCAGAGGCTGCGCTAAGCCCGAAGGGGATGTGTTTGTGACACGGGTAGAATGTGATGTAGGAAGGAAGATGATGTTGAACAAAGAGGTGTTGGTGAAAGGAAATAGGGGCTGGGCCAGATCTGGGCTAGAGGCACTGGCTAGCCCTATTCAGCCTTGGTACGCTCGTAACATTACCCCCCCCTCCGAAAATTCATGTCCGCATGAATGTCGCTCGTTTGCTTGCTTTCTTATTGAGTTATTCCGGTACTAGCGTGGCTTTCTTGGATATAGCGCATGGAATTCGTTCAAAACTTCCTCGGAGCCATCGAGTTCACCTTTATCGGCATAGTACCATTCATTGTCTCTATCTAGGCCTTTCCATTTGACCTTGTACTGTATTCGGCCTCGATAGCGTCTGGAGTCCAGAATGTCATCTACCTCCCAGTGTTCGTCGTCGTCGTCATCAATAATGATGGGCCTGAAAGGTTCTGCATGCTGTCCTGATAGGAAGTCTTCTGAATACGGCCGCAGTAGCTTCGGGCTGAACACCGGATGCAGATGCTTCATGCTGGCTGGTAGGCGAAGGTGATAGGAGGCCCCCGCTTTGGCAGTGATCTGGTACGGTCCTAGTTGTTTGTCTTTCAAATCTTTGCAGAGCCTCGTTGTCTTGACGTTTCTGAAAGATAGCCAAACCCAGTCATCTACTTCATAGGTGACGTCCCGTCTATGTTTATTGACCTGAACTTCGATGACCAGCTTCGTCTTTTCCAATTGTTGACGGCCGAAGCTCAGTAGCTCTTCCATTCGAATGGCAATATCGTCTGCTTTCCTAGCTTCAAGTCGTTCACGAGTTGTTTCGTAGTCAGTCGTATCTGGATCGAAACTCATTCGGGGGTGAAATTCTTTATTGAAGTAGAAAGGGATCATTGAGGTGACCGAGGAGGTATTGGAATTGTCGCTGAATTCCACCATAGGTATTCATTTGGCCCAGTCGTCCTGCATGTAATTGCAGTAGGTTCTAAGTTCGCGTTCAACGTCTTGATTGACTCGTTCCGTCTGACCGTCGATCTTCGGATGGTAGGCTGTGAATAGACTAGCTGTGATTCTCAGTCGCTTGCAAAGACTCTTTCACATAGTCGATATGAATTGAGAGTCTCTGTTCGAAACAATAGAACTGAGTAGGCCATGCAGTCGATAAACGTTTCATAGCATGATTCAAACCGTTTCTTCGGCTGAGGTGCCATCGTCTCCCCAATGACAGGGAACATAGTGACGTTCTTTGGTGAGACGACATATGATTGTGCAAATGGCGTTATAGCCTTCTGACAGAGGTAGTTCAGTGATGAAGTTCATAGCTATATCTTTTCAGCGTTCCTGTGGAATCGGGAGAGGATGATGAAGTTCATTGGTGCTATCCCTAGAGACTTTGCTTCGCTGACAAGCATGACAGTTTCGAATGTACCGTCGAATAGTAGCTCGATGACCTGACCAATAGTAGAAACGCTGAACTAGGTCGATGGTTCGTTTATTGCCGGAGTGAGAGGTTGAAGGTTGATCATGCACTTCTTGTAGCAGTTTCGTATGCATATTCTCGAGAACTCACAGTAAGCCTTTTCTAAAGAGGACGCTGTCAATGATTTCGCAGTTCTTCAATTTAGTGGTATGAAATTTGAGCTTGTTCTCGTTCATAGCTTGCCTATATTCGTCGCAGAGCTCATTCGTTTGGTTGATCATACGCACTCGCTGATAGAGATTTGCTTCCGGTTCAACGGGTAGAACATCGACTCTATCGAGAATCAGAATAGTCTGAAAACGATCTTCAAGCCGTTGAGCTGATTCAGAGACGTTCGCTAGAGACATTCGAGTTAGAGCATCGACTTTAGTATTCATTTTGCCTGACCTAAAGATGATCTGAAAGTTGAACTTCGACAGAATGTTCAGATAGTTGACTTGTCGTCGACTCAACTGTTTGTTTTTCATGAAGATCTTCAAAGTCTGATGATCGATGAACATCTGAATGAATAGTTCAGTGCATTTCAGCTTGAGTTGTCAGTGTT